>Ga0224509_10000006_pt1 | contig 261083 bp, 202 predicted proteins | sample SF_Jan12_sed_USG_5_FD_170158 | JGI IMG/M metagenome (GOLD analysis project Ga0224509, IMG submission 170158) | Sediment microbial communities from San Francisco Bay, California, United States - SF_Jan12_sed_USGS_24 | ecosystem: Environmental > Aquatic > Marine > Sediment | place: USA... | reverse complement strand
TCGTAAATCCTTCTGTGTAAACCACAAGTTTACCACGGGTTTGACTCCTTTCATTGGTCTGAAAACTAAAAGTCAAACCCGTTGTTATTTCAATTCTACAATTTACACAACATAGTTTACACTACCTAGGCCTCAATTCGCTTTCCAAAAACGTGGCAATGTGTTATCTTACCGGTGCGGATCACAGAAAGTAGCAGGGTAGGCAGTTGAGCGGAGAAGTGATTTGTATATTGACAGACTGGACAGCAATCGGCTAACCATCAAGGCTCCGGCCAAACTGAACCTCTTTCTTGAGGTGCTGAACAAGCGCCCGGACGGATTCCACAATATCAATTCGCTGTTCCAGGCGGTATCGCTATTTGACCAACTCACCTTCACGGTTTCCGACAAACCAGGCGTTACTATTGAGCTTGTCGCCAAGGCCGATCTGACCGTGGGGGAGGACAATCTCATCAGCCGGGCATACACTATAATGAGGGATGAGTTCGATCTCAGCCGAGGTCTGCATGTTCGCCTGGACAAACATATCCCAATTGCGGCTGGCCTGGGTGGCGGATCGGCCGATGGCGCAGCCACCTTACTGGCATGTAACACCTTGTTTGACTTGGGCTTGACTCAAGATCAGATATCCCAATTGGCGCTCAAGATCGGTTCCGACCTGCCTTTTTTCTTTTCAGCGGGGCAGGCGATGATCGGTGGCCGGGGGGAAAAGGTCAAAACGACCCATTTGCCGACCGATTACCACCTGGTGCTGGTCAAACCTGCTTTGGAAGTCTCAACCGCCGAGGCGTATGCGCTGCTTAAAAGGGACTTGACAAAGCCAAACGACCAATATACCTTGCCGCCCTGCCGGGACGTAAAGTCTCTGGTTGAGGCATTACGTTTGACCGGCAACGATTTCGAAGATGTTCTTGGTGCGTTCTGCCCGGAATTGGGCCAAATCAGGGACATGTTGTTAAATGCCGGGGCGGTACTGGCGCGCCTGAGTGGCTCCGGCCCGACTGTGTTCGGGCTGTTCGAGGGTGCGCCGGAAACGGGGCAGAAAGTAAAACTGAATGGAGGGAATTGGCAATTGTTCGCAGTTAAGCCAATTACCTGGCCAGACAGAGTAGTCTGAAACCCACGGAGGCTAGCGTGGACATCACAGAGGTCAGGGTAAAACTGCGCAACGAAGAACGACTCAAAGGTTTTGTTAATGTTACTTTTGACGACGCCTTCGTGGTGCGAGGAATGAAAGTTATTAGCGGCAACGATGGTTACTTTGTAGCGATGCCCAGCCGTAGGCGGCCCGATGGAACCCATCAGGATATCGCTCATCCGGTGACCGTTGAAATGCGCCGCGAGATCGAGGAGAAAGTGCTTCAGGCTTACGAGTCGGCTCTTGAGGCTCGCGTGAAACAGTGAAAGACTCGTTCAAGACCCTCTGGGGCGTCGTCAAGCGGTAAGACACCAGCCTTTGGAGCTGGCATTCCCAGGTTCGAATCCTGGCGCCCCAGCTTTTTCCACGACATCCTCGGAAGGTGCTGAGCCCATCCGGCTGACGATGCATTAGTCGAGTCCGCCGGAATGCAAATGGAAGAATCGGTATGATCATTCGCGAAGAACTCAAAATCGTAACCGGTCGCTCCAACCGACCAGTGGCCGGAAGAATCGCCGCCCATCTGGGTCAGCAGCTTACTGACTGCCAGGTGACCAGTTTCTCCGACGGTGAGGTTTTCGTTCAGATCAATGAGAACATCAGAGGCGCTGACCTCTTCATAATTCAGTCGACCAATGCTCCGGCTGAAAACCTGATGGAACTGCTGATGCTTATTGAAGCGTCAAGGCGGGCTTCGGCCATGCGTATCACAGCCGTAATTCCATACTATGGCTATGCCCGGGCCGATCGCAAGGATCAACCACGAGTATCGATTACGGCCAAACTGGTGGCTAACCTGCTGACTTCGGTCGGGGCCGACAGAGTGATTACGATGGACCTTCACGCCAGTCAGATTCAGGGGTTTTTTGATCTACCGCACGACCATCTCTACTCGTCGGTGATCTTCAACGGCTATCTGCGAGCGATGAATCTTGAGAACCTGGTCGTGGTTTCTCCGGACGTGGGTTCTATCAAACTGGCCCGCGCTACAGCCTCCGCCCTGCACGCCGATTTGGCTATCGTCGACAAACGGCGCCCCAAAGCCAATGAGGTCGAGGTGATGAACCTGATCGGAGACGTCGATGGGATGAACGTCCTGATTCGTGACGACATGGTAGACACCGGTGGATCGCTTTGCTCCGCCGCACACTTTCTGAAAGAGCGCGGTGCTCTGGATATCTTCGCAGCGGCCACGCACGGAGTACTTTCGGGAAAAGCCATAGAGCTAATCGGTGAATCGCCGATAAAGCAGATGATAATAACAGATTCGATTGATCAGAGCCACCGATCACTACCGGGCAATTTCGAGGTTCTCGGATGTGCCGAGTTGATCGCCAAGGCCATCAGTCGCATCTTTGATGAAGAGTCGGTTTCCTCGCTGTTCCGAGAGACACCGACAGCCCAGTAGAATATGAAACCATTTATCGCAAAGGTCGATTCGCAGCCATGAAAGAAATTTCAATCAGCGCCTCCAGGCGTGAGTCGCTGGGCAAAGGCCCGGCCCGACAGTCGCGGATGGCCGGCAACATCCCTGCCGTAGTCTACGGACCGGAGGTAGAGCCGATCCCCGTCGCCGTCGAAGAACGCTCCTTCCGAGCCACAATGAAAGCAACCGGCAGCTTGAGTTCCATCATAAATCTGGATGTCGACGGCAAAACCAACAAAGTCGTCCTGCGCGAAATACAGCGCGATCCGATTACCAGCAGAATCCTCCACATGGACTTTCATGCCATCAGTATGACCAAGCCGCTGAACATTTCCATCCCCATCCAGTTCGAAGGTTCGCCGCGCGGTGTCAAGACCGACGGCGGTATCATGCAGATCACCATGCGTGATTTGGATATCTCCTGCCTTCCGTCGGACATTCCGGATAAGCTGGTCGTGGATGTAGAAGATCTCGGTATCGGGGATTCCATCCACGTCCGTGATGTCGACCTGGACAAAGTGCAGATTCTGTCGCCGGAACAACGCACAATCGTAGTCATCGCCGCCCCGACCGTGGTGAAAGTCGACGAACCGGCTGAGGCTGAAGAAGGTCTTGAAGAAGGAGCCGAAGAAGGCGCCGAAGATTCACCGGCCGAAGGTGAAACTGCCGATGCCAAGGATGCTCCCAAAGACGACAAGGGCAAATAGCTCACCTGTCATCGTATCGACTATAACGGTCGTCGGGTATCCCCGGCGACCGTTTTTTTGGTGGATATGCTGCACCAGGAATTAGGGCGGGCCGCCTTCGCCTGCGCGCCGCGGCGTGAACCCGCCGTGGATCGCCCGACAACTGTCGGGCGGGGTCGCCCAACAGCACACGACAACTGTCGGGCGGGGTCGCCCAACAGCACACTGCAACAACTAAAGTTCCCGTCGATTATTCGTACACTCTGCTCTACATCTCGTACAACCGTGCGAATGACACATCAAAGCATCCGGCAACCGAATCGCGCAACTGATTCGATAGTACTAGCATCCAATGAGTTGCGGGTTTGAGCCGTGCAGTCACCGCAGACCGGCACACTGGTTGCTTTATTGATGGGTCGAGGGTTGAAGGTTCACCACGTGTTCGTTCGTGTGAGCCTCCGTCGGGGAGGGCAGGGAACCTTTGGTTCGTCTAGGAGGGTCTGCCTTTCTCGGCGGGTTTTTTTATCCCCATCACATGCCGGCTGAAAAGAGACCTTTGTGCCCGCGTGATCTTCAGATCGCGTGGGTGAATTGCGGGTGGCACCCTCAAACCCGGTTTGGGGGTGGTTCTTGTTGTCTCCGTCCCAGACAAAGTTTGAGACGGCCACCCGGAGACGAGCGAAGCACGAAAAAGTGGCTTGCCGCCTACATCATATCATCAGCATCAACATCGACTGTTAGTCTAATACTCGTCGGCAGCTTAAAACGCGGCTCGGTCAAGTCCCATTCACGCAGCATCTTTACAAGCTTCACCATCTGATGCGTCTTGACAAAGAGATGCCTGCGAAAGTTCCCCCGCAAACGATACATCGGACAAGGCGCCGGACCAAGAGGGGTCAGTCGTTTCAGACCGGCGATCTTGATCTGTTTCAGCAAACGATCACGAAACTCAAGGGCCGCTTTTTGCAGTTTACTTTCATCTTTGCCCGACAGTGTGAAGTTCACCAGCCGAGAGAACGGCGGAAAGTCAAGCTCACGACGCTTTTCGATCTCACGGTGAAAAAACGACTCGTAATCCTGCCGGGCAGCATCGTCGATCAGATCGCTGTCCGGGTAGAATGTCTGGATGAGCACTTCACCGGGTTGATCGGCTCGGCCGGCTCGTCCCGATACCTGGAGCAAGCGGGCGAATGTTTTTTCCGAGGCGCGAAAATCCGGCAAGTCCAGACTGAGATCGGCTGATAACACACCGACCAGTGTTACGCCGGGGAAATCCAGACCCTTGGTCACCATCTGCGTACCCAGTAGTAAACTGCTTTTTTTTGCAGCAAAGTCGGACAGTATTTGATAAGCGCGCTTGCGCCCCGAAGCGGTGTCGCTGTCCAGTCGTACTACTTTCGCACTGTCGAGCAGTCTGGGGATACTCTCTTCGACTTTTTGCGTACCGGCGCCCAGGAATATCAGATCATCGCTATGGCACTTTGGACATCGGCTCGGTGTTGCCTCGACCCGTCCACAATAATGGCAGGACATTTTGCGACCTACTTTGTGGTAGGTCAGGTTTACCTGGCACTGACGACATCGCGGCACATGTCCGCAGGTTGTGCATTTCACTTGCGGCGAGTGACCCCGCCGATTCAAGTAGAGAATCACCTGTTCATCGTTGTCGAGACGTTTCTCTATCTGTTGTTTGAGAGCCAGCGAAAAGAACCCAAGGTCACCTTTGAGTCGGTCGGTACGCATGTCCACCAACCGCACGGTCGGCAGTTTTGCCTCGCGTGGTCGCTTGGTCAGCCGCAACAGTCGATAGCGTCCGGACTGGGCGTTGTGGTACGATTCGAACGAAGGCGAAGCCGATCCGAGCAGGACGGGGATGTTGTTGATTCGAGCGCGCATGATAGCGGCATCGCGTCCGTGAAACCTGGGGGCCGGGTTGTCTTGTTTGTACGATGGATCGTGCTCTTCGTCGACCACTATTATGCCCAGGTTCACGGCCGGAGCAAACAGGGCGGAACGGGGACCGATCACCACCTTGAACCGCCCCGACCTGATTCCCCGCCAGCTTTCGAGCCGTTCAGATTCGGTCATTGCCGAGTGTACGATTGTCACCTGGTCTGGGAAGAACCCGCGAAAATAGGCCAGCGTGCTGCCGGCCAGGGCAATCTCCGGTGTCAGCACCAGGGCGGTCGAGCCGTTGTCGATCACTTGCCGACAGAGATGACAGTAGACTATAGTCTTGCCGGAGCCGGTCACGCCGTGCAGCAGGTGGCTTGAGAATCCCGTGGACAAAACATCGCTGATGCCGTCTACGACCTGTTGCTGCTCACTGTTGAGTGAGATGCCGCCAATGTCGGTGCGTGGCTTGATGAAGTCGAGCACGTCTCTTGACTCGTCGCTGAAAACCGGCTGCAGGAGTTTTGCTTCTAACGCTTGCCGGACTATATAATCACTCCAGCCGGCGGCCCGTAGTTCGGGGCGTGTTCTGACGCCATCGAACGGATCTGGTTTTGTCTTGCGGCGGCTGAAGAAAGGGACGAAGGCATCGTGGTCGGTCATTCGATAGCCGGTAGGTCGACGAACCTGCGCGGGGCTATCGAGCCAGTCTTCTGCGATCACCATTTGCTCAAGCAGACGTCGCAACAGCCCTTTCACGCTTTTGATTTTCTGTAACACCTCGTCCGACACCGCCTTGCCCGGTTTGATCTTACGACCCAGCAGATGGTGTACCTGGTCGTCTTCAGCCCGCCAGACGTAGCGCATCGAGCGCGCGCTGGAGAACACTCCGGGTAATGCGGCGGTCAGGCAGTCAGCCGGGTTGGCGAAGTAATAGTCGGCGATCCACAGACATAATCGAAGCAGTTCGTCGCTGAAGTAGCTCTGTCCATCCAATGACCGGATGACCGACTTGATAGTAACTCCCGGTTTGGGTGTTCCCGGTCCGAGATAGAACCCAACCTGGCGGGTGCTTCCAAACGGCACCAAGACTCGTTGACCGTTCTGCGGTCGGTCGCTGCCATTGGGCAGGCGGTAGGTAAAGGTACGTGCAGGCGGTCCGGACACTGCGATTTCGGCCAAGCGGTCGATTTGGTTCACGGCTGTGCGTCCCCGAAAAACAAAGCGGTAGGTGAACACCTACCGCTTTGGGAAATATCTATGTCAACCAGCGTCTGTACGGCAACGACGTCGGGTTCTTACCGGCAACGAGCTTACGGTTTCAGTTCCTTGACTTTCTTGCGCGCTTCTGATTCCTTGGCCGACATCTTCTGGTTCTGGTACAAGTCGGCAAGCTGTTCCCATATACTGACTTTGTCGGGTTGAATGCTGACAGTCATCTCATACGAATGAATGGCCTGATCAAATTCATTCAGTCGTACCTGAATGTCACCCAGGTATGTCCAGTAGTCGGCATTGTTGGGTTGCAGTTCAGTCAGTCGGGTGTATCCCTCGGCGGCATCTTGGTATTCCAAACGAAGAGCGCTTATCAGCGCATACATATCGGCGACAAATTCATCGGTCGGATCGGTCTGAAAGGCTCGTTTGAAGTAGGCACGCGAGGAGTCAAAGGCAACGTCTCTCTCGGCCAGCCAGCTTTCGGCGGCGGCGGCATCACCGGCTTCGCGGTATACCCGTGAGGAGTCCGAGGCGCGACGGCCCAGATCATTGAAATATCGGCCGATACCCGTGAGTACTTTCATGTGGTTGGGATCGAGTTCCAGTATCTGCTGATAAACTGCCATTGCTGCCTCATACTGATCGCAATTGTTGTGGCAGATGCTAAGATTATAAAGCCAGGCGGTATCGGCTGGGTTTTCAGCCAGGTATGTTTTCAGGTACGGAATAGCCTCACAGTACTTGTCCACATTGATATAAGTATATCCAATCGATAAAGACATTGAAGCCTTGTTCTCCTGGGGAGCTTTTTGCAGGCCTATCTCCTGCCACCTGAGCGCCTCTTCGGGGTTGCCTCCTTTGTCGTAAGCGCTGCCGATGCCGATATAGGTCTGGTGGTTGGTGGGATCGATAGTGATAGCCAGTTCCATATTGGCCACACAAGAATCCATGTTGGCTTTCAGATTGGCTTCGGAATAGGAGCGACTGGTGGAGTCATCAGCGTCGGCAATCTCCTCTTGCAGTTCGCTCATCACCGTCAGTTGTTCCACGCCGGCATTGTAAAACTCTCGCCAGTACTTCACTCTTATCGAGTCCGAACTCTGAATGTACTTGTCGCAGTTCTTGCGGTATTTCTTCTTGATGTCCTTATTGTCGCAACACAGGTGCAGCGAGTCGAAATAGGCGACCATCTTCTCGATATACTTCTTCTTCTGGACCGGACTGGCCGTCTTCTCGACATAGTCGACATTGATCTGTCCCATCCAGTTTAGAGCCTCGGCGTGGTGGCCGTAGTGCAAAAACAGAGAGTCCAGCATGGCAATCGCTTCCGGGTAGCGATCTATGTCACCGGAGATAATTGCGATTTTGGCCGACTTTATGTAAGCGTCTACCGGCAGTTTTCGAGGCTTCTTTCCCTCTACTGCTGATGTGGCCACGAAAGTCGCGAGACCTATAACAACTAACGATTTAACAAACTGCTTCAAAAGAACCTCCTGTCATATCAATAAACCACACGTCAACGAGGAGAATGTAACTTCTGGCTCTCGCCTTGTCAACTACTGCTCCGATCATCTTGAGGTAAAACGAGCCAGGCAGTTCAACTGTTCAGTCTGACCGGCCCCAACCGGGATTTCAAACTCGACCGTGTTGGCATCCTTGCGCCTGTAGGCAAAGTTGGATTCGTTGATCTCCCAATAGCCGTAAAACCTCTTTTCGACAGTAACCGTAATATCGGTCTCCTTACGATTGCGTATCTCAATTTCGTACTGTCTGTCTTCCACTTTGGCCGAGATCCGAGTTTGACTCATCAGCCGCTCCTCAGCAACCACGTCGAAGGCATTGCCGACTTTTACCGTCACTTCTTCATCTCTGGGTGTGTGTTTGATTCGATCCTCACCCAACAGAATAACCGAGCCGTCGTCATCGGCCTTAAAAAGCCGAATCCTGCCCCCCGGCAGCGGCATACCCAGACCGCCCGACCGGCTGTTGACGAACTTGAGCCTAACTTCGACATTGGTAGGATGGCGCTCCGGTCTATAAATGAAGACTTTCTCGGCAGCTGTCTGCGCCGGATCGAACAGGGAGATTTGTTTTATCTCCTTGTCGGCCACGGTCGCATGCCTGGGTAGTGTATAGAGATGGTACTCGAAGAACGCTTTCTCTTCAAACCCTGCTCCCATTGAAGTCTCAGCCATAGCCATCCCTTTGGTCATGGCTCGTGGTGGCGGGGCCGCTCGACTGATATCTCCGGCCACTAGCTTCAGTTTGGCCTCCGAATAGGTCTTTCCCGAGCTGTTGTTAATCGAAGCCCAGCCGGAGAGGTCCAGTTTGCTCTCATCGCTTGAGAGCAGTCCGACATATTCGGCACTCCAACTCATGCCACCCGTTTGATAACCGACCCGGCATTCAAGCTCGCCGGAGTAATCCGACTCATACACCCAGAACAGGGTGGGCCGGGTAATCAAGCCGTCCGGCAGCGATGGGAAATTAACCTCGGAGATATTCTCAAGGAGCACAATTTTGATCCGTCCGGATTCCTCCAGCAGCGTAACGGCGCCGCTGTTGTAGGCCAGGAGTGTTCCGGCAAACAGGCGACCGTCTTTGTCGATCAACTCGATTTCCTTGTCGATATACTTCTGGTACATCTGCTGGGGGCTGACCAAGTCAAAGGCATAGTTCTGTTCAAGGATAGAGACCTGCCGACCCGGCGAAACCAGTTCGAACCTGACCGAAGCGGCATCGATTTGTGTGGGCACATCGCGAAAGGCCAGCCGGTCGACACCCTGGTTGAAGGCCAGCCGTCGAGTTTCGCTGATGACACCAAGGTTAGAGTTGTACACCGTTACGGCTACTTCATCAGCAGCCAAAGTAAGCGGCAGGATCAGCAGAAATAGGAATGTCTTCATCGTTCTCATCTCGAACCTCCTGGTTTTATACCAACGCTGAAGCCGGGCGGTTCATTCTACCTCCGGCCGGGCAGGGGTGGCAAGTTTAATCTCAATACCGCTCCGCCGGCTGATTCTTCCCGGTTTAATGCTGTTTCCATGACTCCGACCGTGCCAAGGTAAGCTCAATTCGTGCTTGCACTTCGGCCGGTGTCGGGTTCAATTCGCCAGAGGTGTAAAGAGTGTCCAGGGGGTCAAATCGTTCGAATACCTGCAAATAGAGCTCATAGATTAATTCAAGGCTGGTACGATAACGGGGTGGCAACACAGAAGCTGTGAAGTCCAAAACGGCACGGGCTCGTCGGCGATAGTAGTCGGCCATTCTACAGTAGTCAGCCATCAGTCGGCGAAACGATTGCGGCCTTGTGCCGCTCTCTGCTATTTGTTCCAGACTGGCCGGTGTGAGGTCATGCTTTCTCAACAAATCGTCAGAAAAATAATTCAGCCCGGCCGTTTGGTCCTTGTGAAAGTCGCGCAGAATATGGGTCAGATACGAAAATATTGCCAGCGGTCGCGCCACACGGCGAATGTCAAAGGGGGGTAGGGACACCTCCCCACGGCTCAACCCAATCCCGCACAGGTGTACAAACACCGCGGCCGGAGCTATGGCCGCCCCTTCGCAGTAGCGCAGGAAGATATGAAAGCTGGCAAATCCGTCATGGTGCAGATCATACAGCATAGCACCAGCCAATCGCTGCCACGGCCAAACCGGTATCTGAAAGTTGTTCAGTACCTCCAGCAACTGCTGTTGCCGCCGGTCCGTACTCTTACCCTCCTGCAACTGCTCCACGATTCGCCCGATGTCGTTGGCCAGCTCGGATCGTTTGGTGTCGGACATCGGACGCTCGCTTGTTCGCGCGTCGTCGACCAGATCATCAACAAACCGCATCGAACGATAACAGACCTGAAAGGCAGCGTATCGGTCAATGTCCCACAATCTGGCTGCGATATCCAGGATCGGGTTAGTGAGAATCCGACTGAAATCGACCTCTGACATGGTCTCAACTCTGCGCGGTCGCTGGTCTTTCATAGCTCAACGGCGATGCTTCTCGCAAGCGCGGTTCAAATTTATACTTGGCTGTAGTCAAAACTGGTATAACATTAATAGCGATGTCTAAGACCATTCAACTTCTTGTCCTGACGCACAATTATCCGCGCCACCACGGCGACCATGCCGGTGTCTTTCTCGGCTTGTTATGCCGACGATTGCTCGATCACTCGGTTCAGCCGATTGTACTGGCGCCGCATGATCCCGGCGCTCCGGAGTATGAAGAGAACTCAGGCGTCAGGGTTCATCGTTTTCGCTATGGCACCGACCAGCAGGAAAATCTGGCATACCATGGCAATATGCAAGCAATTGTGACAAGTTCTTTGCGCGGGATGCTCCGCTTCCGCACTTTTCACAAGCAGTTTCGACGGACCGCTGCCAGTATGATTGAGACGGAGAAGATCGACGTAATCGCCGGACACTGGCTGGTGCCTGCCGCCATGGTGATGAAATCATTGGCCGAACGTTATCCACTGCCGATGATACTATCGTCACACGGCACCGATATCAGATTGGCAAATAAGTTTGGCGGCCTGCCCTATCGATACCTGCGCTCCACATGTCGAGGACTGACGCGCTGGACTTTCGTCTCAAGCTACCTGCAAGATCAGATACTACAGCTTGATCCAAAACTGAAAGACAGGCTTGAGGTGTTACCGCTGCCGCACGATGAATCGGTGTTTTACCCCGATGACAGCGTTGAAAAGAGAGACGGCTTGACCGTGGCGGTAACGCGGTTCACTCAGCAGAAGCGGGTGAGTTATCTTATCGACGCCTTCGCGCAGGTTACACACGAAGTCCCCGAAGCGAGGCTTGAGCTTTACGGCGGCGGTCCTTTGCAGGGGGAAATCGAACGGCAGATACAATCTCTTGACCTCACCGGAAAAGTGATCATCCACGCCCCAGTCTCCCAGGCTGAACTGCGTACCATCTACAATCGAGCTTCAATCGTGGTGCTGAATTCCTACCGCGAGGGATTTGGCATGGCCTTGTCCGAGGCCATGTTATGCGGCACGGCGGTGGTCGGAGTGGCCAGCGGCGGGATCACCGACATAATCGCACATGAGCAGCGCGGCTTATTGGCCGCACCGGACAGTGTTGGCTCCCTCGCTGCGGCGATCACTCGACTGCTCCAGGACAGTTCTCTGCGTGGCCGACTGGCGGCTGCCGGAAACGAATACGCACAAGCCACCTACGCTTCCGGTCCCCTGGCAGCGCGCTACGCTCAGATCGTGCATGATGCTGCTTCGAGGTAACCGTGTTTTGTAGCAGAGTAGGGTGGGTCCGTCTTCGAACCACCTCTGTCGGCAGGTAGACACGCGGGGCGGTAGCGCTTCTGGTTCTTTCGTCCGAACGGTCGGTGTCGGGCGGGGTCGCCCAACACCACATCCGAACGTGCTGTAAGGCGACTCGCCTGACAGCCTTCCGCGCGATCTGAAGATCACGCGGACACAAGTTTTGTAGGGCGGCATCCCTGCGCAGAAGGTCCGCCGTAGGAGGGATGCCGCCAAGGAAGCCAAGAGCACAGGGATCTTTCCCTACTACTGCGCTCTGGCGGAACCGCTTGGAGGTTTCCGCCCGCCGGCCTTCCGAGTCGAACGTCACCGTTAATGGAAAGAGATGTACGAATGCCGGAACTAATCCCTCTTGTATTCGTTATGCTGATACTCACGAAGACACAAATGATATAACGGAGTTGTAGATGAGGATTCTGCCGCTTGCCACTGTCGTTCTGATCATTGCCGCCCTGATAATCTCATCGGCCACATCATTTCCCCGACTGGCTGTTGAACAAGGAGCCGCTTGTGGCAATTGTCATATCAACCCCAACGGTGGCGGTATGCGCAACGAGTACGGCAACCACGCGGTAGGATTCAACGAACTGTGTTTGCCTTCGACCAAGAGAAAACTCGCCGACAAGTACCGTTCACCACGGCTCTCCGAAGCGGTGACAATCGGACTGGACTCGCGCCACCTGATCTTTGATGACGGTCGTGTGTTTCGGATGCAGACCGACGCCTTTGTCAACGCCGAACCGATTGAACGGTTTTCATATCAGTTGCGGTTCGGTGAAGCGGGGATCAGTGAAAACTATGCCTTGTGGCGGCAGGCCGATGATCGATTCTACATCAAGGCAGGACGATTCTACCCGGCTTATGGTTTGCACAGTTCCGACCACAAAGCGTTTGTGCAGGAGCGCACGGGGCATGGTTCCAATGTCTATCTCGATGGTCTTTCCGTTGGCGCCCTGGTGAAAGGCATCAATTTCGTCGCCGAAGCTATGGATGAAAGCGGACGTGGCATCTACGGCGCGCATCTTTATCGCGCTTCCGGCTACGGCCCGGTTGGATATCTTGTCGGCGCCTCTTTGCGGCTGCCGGAAGAATCCGGCGGCAGCACCGGGCGTTTCCCAATCAGTCGGGCTCTGTTTGGCGGTATCTCATACGACCGTTTTACATTGATGGGAGAACTCGATCTGGCCGGCAAAGCCAACGATACACTAATTACATACGCCAACCTGACCACACGACTCGAATACGGGCTGTATCTGATAGCAGAATATAATTTCTTCGACGGCGACCGTTCGCTCAAGTCCGGTGTGGATGAATTCATGCGAGTATCAATTGAGTTGTATCCGCTACCGTTCGTGCAACTCAGGCCATCATATACCTACTATACGAGAGGCATCAGACAGGATGAGGACGACCTGTTTTTGCAGGTTCACTTTGGATACTGAATGCGATACTGAAACAAAGGAGATGCCTCATGTACAAGCGAATCCTCGTTGCAACGATACTATTGACCACGGCAGTTTTGCTCGGTTGCTCCGACTCCGGCGACTCACCAACCGGGGGAGGTGGTGGTGGAACAGGTCCATCGCTGTCGGTCAGTGACTTCAAGGTTCTTGAAGGCCAAACAGTCGTGTTCACCGTCTCTATCGATGCTACCTCAAGTCAGGATGTTATCTTCGATTACGCAACGTCCGACGGCGACGCCACCGGGACATCCGACTACGCCGTCACCAACGGCAAGGACACAATTCCAGCAGGTACCCTGAGTACCGCCGTCTCAGTTGCCACTATCAACAACGCTGCGGTTGAGTTTGCTGAGAGCTTTGGCCTGACTATCAGCGCAGCGGTCAATGGTCAGATAGGTGATGCTACCGGGACGGCGACCATCTACGATGACGACGGTGTCAGGTTTTCGACCGATGTCAACCCCTTGATCCAAACCTGGTGCGCCGCCAGCGGTTGCCATGGCACCTCCAGTGGTGGTTTCACTCTGAGCCGAAACAATGCCGACGCCAACTACAACAGCATCGTCAATGGATCGGCTGATCACGGTGCTCTGCTGACCAAGCGCAATGCCGATGCCAGCAATCTCTATCGCAAACTCCTCGATCCGCCGCCGTTTGGTGATCGCATGCCGCGAAACGGTCCCTATTTGTCGCCGGCCGACATTCAATTGATCGGCGATTGGATCGATCAGGATGCACAGGACAATTGAGGCCCGAATGTCACGACTTACCATTGCAGCATTGACACTGGCTCTGCTGGCGGCCCCGGTCGCATCAGCGACGGAATACCGGCTGGATCCGCTATCGGGCAGCGACACCGTTCACATAGAATCTTCGGCCCGCCTTGAGTTTCTTGATGGTGAGACGCAGGCGATTGTCGGACAGTTTATCTTTGATCCCAACCAACCGCAATCCGCGGCCACGGCTGTGCTCTCTGTCGACTTGCGGACGCTTAAGACCGGGATTGACAAGCGCGATGAGCACATGCGTCAAAACCATCTGCACACCGATGAGTTTCCCCACTGCTATTTTGAACTTACCTCACTGGAGGGGATGCCCCAAGTGTTCGCTGTGGATTCCAGTTACCACGCTGAAGCCGTCGGGCTGTTTTATATCCACGGGGTAAAACGTGCAATTGAGGCTCGACTTTCAATTGCTCCACTTGCAGAGTCCGGCCAGCCGGGCAGCTTTCGCGTGCGCGCCGAGTTTGAGATTCGCTTGGATGACTTCGAGATACCTCGTCCCCGGGCGCTGTTTCTCAAGCTGGCTGAAGTTATAGAAGTCACCACTGTCTTCACTTTGCATCCGGGCCAACTTACGACACCTATCGCGCTTCCGAATTGGGAACTCAAGCCCTAAACTGCATTCTGCCGGTGCTGTCAGGTGACTCGCCTGACAGCCTGTGGGTTGGTCGGTAGGTGTCGGGCTGGGTCGCCCAACACCACCCGCGGATTGGGCCTTTATCAACAAGCCTCTTGTTGTGGGAGCTTGTGCAGGCACACAAAGGGGAGTGGGCAGTTGCCCTGAAAAGAGAAGAGCGGAGGAGAACCTCCGCTCAGGTATTGACTCTGTCAGGATATGCGATTACTACACGTTGGCCGTCGTTCTCTTTTTGTACAGCACATAAACGGCTGAAAGGATTAGCAGGGCCAGCAGTATCAGGATGCCGTAAGGTGTCGTCGTGGGTACCGGTGGAACAGGCATAGGCGTTACCGTGTCCATGGTGTTCATAAATGACTGTGTATCCTCTCCACCGTCATCATACCCGACTCCGTGACCGGCCAGGATCAAGAACCCGAGCACCTGTCCTTCCGTCCAATATGTTGGGTGGCTGTTTCGGAATTGGACCGGGACGGCAGTGGAGTTTCTATGAATATACACGACTTTTGGTGGCAGGGACTGTAGACTATCGGCTTCCACCATGAGGGCCAGACCATTACCCACAATCATGGAGTCCGGATCTCCCCACGAATCAGCAGGTGCCCCGGGGATAACAACTTCAACGAACACGTCAAAGAAGCTCTCAGCCGGGAAGTCGTTACCTCCTGGCATAGATTCGACTTCTCCCGGGCTCATCAGGATCGCACCCTCGGCGGCCAGGCCTGCCCGGACGGCTGAGCGGCCACTGGTCATATTCATCGAGTGCACTTTGGTGTGGAGTTCCCTCGTGTTGGGCGGTCCCTGAAAGCCAGGGGGCCAAACCGTAAAGTTTATGTCACCGACAGTTGTTTGGGCTGTTCCAACGGGCACACCCAGGTAATCAGCGCCGGTAAGATTCGGATCGTGAAGGTGCACCGCACTGCGACCGATAACGGTGGCCGGATCATACAGAACTGGGCTGGTCAACGTCCCGGTAGCCTGATCATAGGCCGGATTGTTTAGGAACAGGTGGCGATACTGCAGATTAATCTCGATGATAAACATCCCTAAGGAGGTTGTAACGTCGTCCGTCGGTCCGTCCGTCGGGAAATTCTGTGCAAAGACACCACCGGTCGCCAGTACCACCACCACAAAAACTATAAGTAGTTTTTTCACTTTCAAACTCCCAATTGTTAAGTGACTTCCATTTTTCAATGAAAGAAGGTCTTCGCCAGGCGACTATACCGCCTGCTCGGAAGATTCAAGCACAGTTGGCGGGAGGAGGTGACAGGCCGTCGGGGTAATCAAACCAATCGTTGCGAATTATGAGCACGAGGGCCACGAACGAAACCAGCCAGAGCGTCTCGTACACATTGCCCAATGCCAGGAAATGTGAAGACGCACCCGGACACAGGAAACCCGTAAGCAGGTGATTTCGACGGTTCGACGATGGCAAAGACTTGAACGGCATGGTTCCCTTCCGGATAACCAGAGCAACTGCCGATCGACCTAAAAGGTCGATTTGATTATGAACCACTAGAGCCAGTCACAAGGTGCATGACACCCCGGCTGGAGGTATGTTCCCGAAACGCTCAAAGGACATGATGCTCTCCCGGTTGCTACCGGGATTCGAAGTTGAATTGACTGTTCCCTTAGCTGCAATAAGTGCGACGGCTGCCCCGATGTCAAGCGATATTATGGGCCGCTTTGAGCGATTTTACCGGGTTTTGTGAGCGACTGCTCGCCGGGGGGCCTGGACCCGATGCCGTGCGGCATACTTGTAGCATGCGCCACTTGGAATTAGGTCAGGCCTTAAGTTGTCTTGAATGGAGCCCCGCAGCCCCGAGAATTACTTTTGTTAGTCAGTCTGGAGTTTCTTGTCGTAGCACGAGTGCGGCGCCGGTCCACCGGTGAACATATAGTCGACCAACCAAACGAGATCCGAGATATCTATGGTTGAATCATCAGCCCTCAGGTTAGCCTCCTCCCAGCACGGCGCTTCCGGGCCGCCCGTGAACATGAAATCGACAAGATACAGGAGGTCATTAATATCGATTTGATCCCAGAGATCGCCGTCTACGTTGCCACGAATACCGTAGCAACAACTCCGGGTCGAATCGCCGTGTTCATAGTATATGTCAGCCACCTTCTGCTTGTTACCCAACGATGGTGGACCGACCCAGACATCCCAGAATTCACCCATATTGTCCGGGCGATGACCAAGCACGTCATCATCGAGCAGCGCGGACAGAATGCTCTGAAACCCGTCCGACAGGCTGTCCCCGATATCATCGGCCGGACCACGGGGGAAGCTGAAATCGCCAAAACTATCGTAGTCGTCGCTATCAGGATCACAGATATCCCAGAGAATTCCGGCAACCGCCGCTTCGCAACTATCGCCGTAATTGTTGGCGGAGTTACTGTAAGTACCATCCCACCCATGTTCACCATTTTCAACATTTGTCTCCCGGTATAGGGCGAAATTCAGCCACCAGTTCTTACCGGAAGCATCCCCCCTTACAACAGACGACCAGAAATGCGCAAACCCTTCTGAAGCCGCAAGCGCCGGTGAGTATTTTCCGCTCCATGTATGTGGCCCGCCGGAACTCTCATCGAAGACATCAAGGCAATGACTTCCCACCCAGTGACCGTGCTCATGGAGGATGACATGATCATCATATGTATCGGGTGCTCTCAATAGAGAGTAGTCTGAAGTGTCGATCACGAGGTAATCTGCCGTGAGCGGAGGACTGGTATAATAACTGCCGCAACTGTCGTCCAGATAGACAGGGCAACCTCCGATGTCCTCTCTAATAATAAACGTGCTGTCGAGCCACATACGATAGCCGTCCAATAATCGATCTACAATGTGAAAAGCTCCGCTGGTGCCGAGGTTCGTCACGAAAGTGCCGTAATCGTAGGTACCACTACTTACATCCTGAATAACTGGTTCTTTGACTGTGTACCACTTTGTCAGCAATATGGTGTTGGTCGTCACAAATCCGGCGTCATTGTGGGCGAAGATCTTGAGATAGATGTCTTGGCCGTAGGCACCACCATAGTCGATGTTAGAAACTGTATCGAATGAAAAGTCACCATCATCGTTCGTCGTTGTCACCGCCAATAGATCATCAAAATCCCAATCCTTGTCCCATAATTGAACCTCAATATCTCTCATCGGAAATTCATCGTTTGGAGGGGAATACCGGGGGTTCAGGTAGCTCAATTGACCACTCACCAACAGGGTAGTATCGGCACCGACCTCGTAACAATGCGGTCCGTCCCAGGAAGGATGGAAAGTCCCAACCTGCGCTACCGACCAGGCCCAGACACCCGAAGGAGGGAAGAAAGCGGAATCCAGACAAATCGTCTTGCCAACAGAAGACAAAGGAATAGGTCCGATTGTCAGGGAGTAAGCGGTATCGTCGAACCACCAGGGAAGCCCGGAGTCGAATAGCCTCGAACCGGCGAAACCTATAGTATCAGCACCCGAGCCCGACACACTGTAAGGAATGAAATAAATAGCAGGTCGAATTCAGCCCCCCAATCCAAAGTCCCTAAGGTATCCCCCTCCGTGTCCGCCCATGTCGCTCCGTCGGGGGAATAGAACCGGAAACCGTTTGTCACGCCGTCGACATCGTAGTTCGTACTATTGTCGATGTGCAGATAAAACGTGACCAACTGTTCGGCTTGCAACAACCCACCACTGAGCCCGTCTATCCCGGCCAAACTGAAATCACCGCTGCTTGCAGGATCGGTTGGCGAACCCAGCGCCCCTCGTGGTTTCTGCTTCCTGGTGGATGAATCAGGCCGGATACGATCAACGGGGGGGGGCAATGTATCCACCATTTGACCCTCAATCATACGCCCTTTGACACCTTCGTTCTTCAGTTTGCGAAACTGATCCCGGGTCATCCAGACCTTGAAGATGTTCTCCTGTTCAGTAGGAATCAACTCAATCGGGAGGCTCTTGACAAAATCGCGCATCATCTTGATGCGCAAGTCAAGCATGTACTCGTAAAGGTTACTGTCGAGTTGCAGCTCAGTTGGTTGATCGAATGGACGCGCAGTGCCTCTACCCCTCGCAGGCCGGTCTGGCATAGGTGGACCGTGGTGGTATTCGACACTATCGCCGGTCGTAACGAATGAGAGGATGGCGCCCGTCCCCTCACGGCACCCCGTTATATTTACTCTTACCATACTGGTATCACCGCGAGGAATATCTACGTACAGAAGAGTTTCAGACTTCTCATTGGCACGAACACTTATAGTTCGATTGGCCAGGCCATTTAGAGTTAGTTTCTCAATTGAAATATCGAGATTCAGTTCCTCACAATCAAACGCGGTGATAATGGTCAGCACCAACTCCTGCGGTCCAGCTTCTACTGTTCTGACCTTCGGGTCCAAGCTCGCTGCAATTGCAGGAGTGGGCTGGGATGCCCATGCGATGGACGAACTAAGTCCGACAATCAGCGCAACGGCTACCCAGATTGCCACTGATGAACATGTTTTCCTATAACTCATTTCGGTTTCTCCCATTAATGATTGTCTTCTTTTAGCACGAAACGATGTCCAGCCATAGACTCCTCCTTTCTGTGTGTTATCAATTGTACACACCACAATACGGTTTACTTCCCATAAACTCAAGCCTTGCGGGGCTGTCTGTGTTGCACTCAAAGTCTGACGGCTGTCAGGCGAGTCGCCTTACAGCACCTTCAGCTCACTCACGCGCAACGCGCACAAAAGTGACTTGTCACTGCTCCCATCGCGAACGAGCCGCGTGGTTTGTTGTGGTTCTTTTCCCTGTCCTACTAGACGAACGTGAGCCTGTAATGTCAAGCGGATTGTCTGTTTTCAGGGAGGTTGTGACGGGCGAAGAGGTTAGGCGGTTGTAGCGGAGCAATCCTGATTCTCCCTATCGTCAGGCAAACCCTCCCGGCATCTTTTCTTGGGCCAACATTCAATCGGAACTTGCGTTGGCCGATTCTGTTTACTATACTCTAGATGACTGGAGTAACTACGAAGGATACCTGATGAGCGATAGAATTCTTGAGATAGTAGTCTTCCTCATGGACTACATGCGCGACAACCAGGGGCGGTTGGTCGAGTCTGAGGACTTCTCCACCACTCTCAAGACAATGGGCTACTCCGACAACGAGATATCGTCGGCCTATTTCTGGCTTTGGAACCGGTTTGACAATTCGCCCGAGTGGCTCTATGCCGATTTCCCCAAGGTCCATCTGCCCAACCGGGTACTCACTGCCACTGAACGAGTCCGCATTACCACCGAAGCTTACGGCTTCCTGCTGAAGCTTCTGAATCTATCGCTGATCGACACCGAGCAGTTTGAGACAATCCTCGAAAGAGTGGCTGTCTTTGGCGGCGACCCCATAAGTGTCGAACAGGTCAAGGCCATCGCCTCAGCCCTGGTCTTCCTCGAATTCGATGAGTTCGGCTCGGTCGACTCTGTCGACCTCAAAGCCGACCATTCCAAGTTAGTGAACTAAGCGCCATGACGCTATCGGGCAAAAAGGTCACGGTGGGACTCACCGGCGGAATCGCCTGCTACAAAGTCCCTTACCTGGTTCGCGCCCTCACCAAAGCCGGGGCCGAAACACAGGTGATTATGACCGATGCGGCCACTGAGTTTATCACAACGCTCACTATGGAGACGGTATCGCAAAGACCGGTGGCTCACCAGATGTTTCCGCCGGAACGATATATCGCCACGCGCCACATTGATCTGGCTCAGTGGGCCGACCTGATGATTGTCGCTCCAGCCACGGCCAATTTCATCGCCAAAGTGTCGTCGGGTATCTGCGATGACCTTATGACAACCGTGGTTTGCGCCGCCACCTGCCCGGTGATGATCGCCCCGGCCATGAATCCTCAGATGTGGGCCAACCCGATCACTCTACGCAATGTGGCCGACTTGAAAGAACTTGGCTATCTGTTTGTCGGCCCGGAGGAAGGGGAGATGGCCTGCGAGGATGCCGGAATAGGACGGATGTCGGAGCCGGAGCAATTGTATACCGCTGTCGAAGCTTTCCTATGTCAAGAGAAGGGCTAACCGGCAAGACGATTGTCATTACCGCCGGGCCTACCCGCGAACCGATCGACCCGGTTCGGTATATCAGTAATCGATCCTCGGGCAAAATGGGCTTTTCGCTGGCCGAGGCCGCCCTGGCCGGTGGCGCCGAAGTCACACTCATATCAGGTCCGACCTCTCTGGCGCCCCCTCCCGGTGCGGAGTTGGTCCTCATCGAAACCACCGCCCAGTTGCACCAGGCGGTTCTGGACGCCATCGGTGCCGCCGACTGTCTTATCATGGCCGCCGCTCCGGCTGATTACCGGCCGGTCGATCCCGCTTCAGCCAAGATCAAGAAGGATGCTGCGCCCCTGACACTCTCCCTGCAGCCGACCGTTGATATTCTGAAAGATGTCATTGCCCGCAAGAAGAGGCCGTTGTTGACCGTAGGATTCGCCCTGGAGACCGATCAGCCGCTTGCAAACGCTCGAAAAAAGCTCAAGGAGAAGAAGCTCGATATGATCGTAGTGAATCAAGTCGGCGAGGACACCGGCTTCGACTCAGATACCAACCAAGTGACGGTTCTCAGGAGGGAATGCGACCCAATAGTCCTTCCGCTGGCGAAAAAGTCACAAATTGCCGCGCGTATACTTGATATGATAGCCGCTTTGTTGTAAACTGCGTATCTTACAGGGAAACTAGACATGGATGATCGACCGCTGAGTTTACAGGAAATGTTACGCCGCGCTCTCGCCTCCCAAGTGGAGATGGGCATGGGGGAAGTTATTCTTCCGCCGCGTGTTTCAAGTGAAATCGATTCGTTGTCGGACATGCAACTGCTCAACCGGCATGAGAGAACCACGCCGGTGACCGAGATGGGTACACTTTTCGCACGCGAACAAGGGGCCGGTGCGGTTGCGCCGCAGTATGGTTCGCTCGATCTTCACTTCGATGCGGTCAAAGATTGTCAGGCCTGTTCGTTGGGTTCAACTCGCACCAAGTTTGTCTATGGTGTCGGCAACCCCAAGGCCGACCTGTTGTTCATCGGCGAAGCGCCCGGCGCCGATGAAGACCGACTCGGAGAACCGTTCGTTGGCCGCGCCGGTCAGCTTTTGGACAAAATAATAGCGGCCATCAAACTGTCACGACAGGAAGTCTACATTGCCAATATTCTCAAGTGCCGCCCGCCCGGCAACCGCGACCCGCAACCGGCTGAGATGGAACAATGCTTCCCGATACTAAAGGAACAGGTTGCTCTCATTCAACCCAAGTTGATTTGCGCCCTTGGGCGGATTGCGGCTCAAGCGCTCTTGAAAACGACTACTCCGCTGGGCAAACTGCGTGGCCGTTGGCATGAATACGAGAGTGTCCCCATGTTGGTGACCTACCACCCGGCAGCGCTCTTACGGTTTGCTTCGTATAAGAAAGATACCTGGGAGGATATGCAGCTACTTCGCGCCCGCTACGATGAGATGATCGGTTAGGAGATCACTTGGCCTACCGAACGGATCAGGAAAGACAAATCGACCGATTGCAGCCGCCACAATCGTTGGAAGCCGAACAGGCCGTTCTGGGTTGCGTCCTGAAAGACGTCGGCGCGCTGCATGAGGTTGTGGAAATCCTGACCGAGGAAGCAGTCTTTTATTCACCCAAACATCAAATGGTCTATCGGGCCATTCTCGAATTGTACGAAAAGACCGAACCGTGCGATATTACCACCGTATCCAACGCCCTGCTCAAGGACGACAAATTGACCCGCCTGGGCGGGCGCGTCTTTCTGGTGGAGTTGGTCGAATCTGTCGCGGCGACGGCCAACGCCAAACATTACGCCGATATTGTGCTCGACAAGTATCTGCTCAGGCGCACCATCGAAATCACCAACGAAATCTCACGCAGTTGCTACAATCTCGATCAGCCGGTGTCCGACCTCTTGGATCAAGCCGAGGCAGGTATCTTTGGCCTTTCTGAAAAACGCCTGCGTCGTGGCTTTGTACCGATCAGCAAGCTGATTCCATCGACCTTTGATCAGATCGAGGAACTTCAGTCACCCGATAGCTCTTTGGTTGGGCTGAAAACCGGCTTTACCGAATTTGATGTTTTGACCAACGGCCTGCACAAAGGGGAGTTGATCATCATCGCGGGACGACCTTCAATGGGCAAATCGGCCCTGGTGATGAACATGGCCGAGAACATGGCGGTTAACCAGAACAAGTCGGTAGGTGTCTTCTCAGTGGAAATGTCGGCTGAAGCGTTGTCCCTTCGTATGCTCTGCGGACGCGCTCGCGTGTCACAACAGAAACTCCGTGCGGGCAAGCTGCGTGATGAAGAATGGGGAAGGCTTTCACGCGCCGGTGGACCGTTGTCCGAATCAAACATCTTCATCGATGATTCGCCCGGCCTTACGGCTCTTGAAATGAAAGCCAAGGCACGTCGGCTGAAGGGACAGCACGGAATAGATCTGATAATCATCGACTACATCCAGATGGTCCAGGGATCGGGCCGCTATGAAAATCGTCAACAGGAAATCGCCGCTCTCTCTCGCGGTCTGAAAACACTGGCTATGGAACTGGAAATCCCGGTCATCGCCTGCTCCCAGCTCTCACGTCAAGTTGAGCAGCGTGGTGGCGACAAACGACCGGTACTGTCCGATCTGCGCGAGTCCGGCGCCATTGAACAGGATGCCGATGTGGTCGCCTTTGTGTACCGGCAGGAGCATTACTTTGCCGGTAAGGACAGATCGACCCCGGAGTTTCAGGAGGTCGAGGGCAAAGCTGAGTTGATCGTGTCCAAGCAGCGTAACGGCCCCACCGGTGTGGTGCATCTCGCCTTTGTAAAGGACTATGCCTGTTTTGAAAACCTCGCCTATCGACCGGCGGAGTTGCCGGCCGACGTTGAACCAGTCTCCGGTGATGAGGACATTCCGTTCTAAGGAGTAGCCATGGAATCCGGGCTGACCACACTGGGACGGCGCGGCGTCAATTTCGTCAGCAAAATGGGCGGCATCACTCTGATGCTGACCAGGTTTCTCGGCTCACTCAAAGAGATCCATCGTTCGGTCGGGCTGATCTTTGAACAACTGTACACTCTGGGCGTCAAGTCACTACCATTGATCGTAATCATCTCGGTATTCGTTGGCGCCGTATCCGCCTGGCAGGCGGCCTATCAATTCAAATTCATCGGGGCGCCCTTGAGATACCTCGGCCAAGCTGTCGGCAAAGCGGTTGTGATTGAGTTGGCCCCGGTGCTGTCGGCCATCGTCTTCGCCGGACGGGTCGGTGCCGGTATAACCGCCGAACTGGGCACCATGCGCGTCACCGAGCAGATAGATGCCCTCGAATCGATGGGCATCAATCCGGTGCGTTACCTGGTCATGCCGCGTGTGCTGGCCTGCCTGTTCATGGTGCCGTTCTTGGTGGTGTTCGCCAATTTCATCGCCATCATCGGCGGCCTGGTGGTGTCTGTGGTCGGGGTCGATGTGTCATCCGAGACATTTCTCAACGGCTTTCGCAATTCCTTTCAGATCGGCGACTTCATCAATGGCATGATCAAAGCGGCTGTCTTCGGACTTATCATCGGCGTGGTCGGATGCTACGAAGGGTTCAACACTCGTGGCGGCGCCCAGGGTGTCGGACTGGCTACCACCAACTCAGTGGTGATCTCATCGGTACTGATACTGGTGTTCAACTTTGTTTTTGCCCTCATCCTGTTTAGGATATGATAGTAGAAAGAACGATGATACAAATATCCAACCTGCACAAACAGTTTGACCATCGTGAGGTTCTCTCAGGCGTCGATCTGAAAGTCAACAAAGGTGAGTCGATTGTAGTCATCGGTCAGTCCGGTTGTGGCAAGTCGGTCATGCTGAAACATCTGGTCAGGCTTTTGGAACCGGACTCAGGCCGAATCACATTCGACGATGCAGACATCTCGAAGCTCCACGGCAGGCGACTGATCGACATGCGCAGGCGCTATGGTATGTTGTTTCAGTCGGCGGCATTATTCGACTCACTAACGGTAGCCGAAAATGTCGGTTTGGGACTCAAGGAAGAACGAGTGCACACGCGCTCGGAAATAGATGCGATCGTCAGTGAGAAACTTTCCATGGTAGGCCTGCCCGGTTCCGGCGACAAGTTTCCAGACGAGCTTTCCGGCGGTATGCGCAAACGTGTCGGTCTGGCCCGCGCGATTGCCGCAGAACCGGAGGTGCTTTTGTACGACGAACCGACCACCGGTCTGGACCCGATCACAGCCGACATGATCAACGACCTGATCGTCGACCTCAACACCAAGCTGAACGTCACCTCAATCGCCGTCACGCACGACATGACATCAGCCTACAAAATCGCCGACCGCATTGTCATGCTCTATCAGGGACGGGTCGAGTTCGACGGCACGCCCGACGAAATAAGAAACAGCTCGAACGAGGTTGTAAAACAGTTTATCACCGGCAGTGCGACCGGTCCGATACAGGTGGGTTGATGGTAACGCCACGGAAAACTAAAACGGCTTTCTACTGCTCTCAGTGCGGGGCGGAACATTCTAAGTGGCAGGGCCAGTGCCGTGAGTGTGCGCAGTGGAATTGCCTGATCGAAGAACGAATGCCCACCAAATCATCGCCCAGAACCCAAACCTCAAATGCCGATTCATCGCTGCTTTCGTCGATTGGTATCGAACAGCAATCCGGTTTTACCAGCGGGATCGTCGAGTTCGACCGCGTACTGGGAGGGCAGTTGCTCCCCGGCATGACCGTGTTGCTCGGCGGCGAACCGGGGATCGGTAAATCGACACTGGTGCTACAGGCGGCCGATGCCTACTCGCAGCAGGGCTTGAACGTGCTATACATCACCGGCGAGGAATCACTGCCGCAGATCAAACGACGGGCCGACCGGTTGCAGGTGTCGGGTGACAACATCACGGTTGTCAACTCAAGTTCTCTCGAACAAATGATCGAACGAGTCGGCTCAAACGATCATCAGGTGGTGATCATCGATTCCATTCAGACTGTGGCCAGCGAACTGTTCGACTCACCGCCGGGCACGGTGGCTCAGGTGCGCGAAGCGGCCAACAAACTGATCACCATGTCCAAGGCGGGCGGCTGGGCGCTTTTTTTGATCGGCCATGTCACCAAGGAAGGACTGGTGGCCGGACCAAAAGTGCTTGAACACATGGTTGACACGGTGGTCTACTTCGAGGGAGACTCCGCGCATCTCTATCGAATGTTGCGCGCCACCAAGAATCGGTTCGGGTCTATCGCTGAGATAGGTCTGTTCGAGATGGCCGAGCGCGGGTTGATCGAAGTGGCCAACCCGTCGTCGTTGTTTCTGACCGGTCACTCCAATGAAACCCGCAGTGGATCGGTGGTGGCTGGAATCGTCGAAGGTAACCGCCCGATTCTCGTGGAACTTCAGGCGCTGGTGACCGCCGCCGGTTACTCTAACCCACAGCGCGTAGCCGGTGGTATCGACAACAGACGTCTGTCGCTCTTGTTGGCCATCCTGGAAAAACGATGCGACTACCCGATGGCCACCAACGATGTTTTTGTCTCGGTCGCAGGTGGCCTTAAACTGTCCGAGCCGGGGATTGATCTGCCGTTGTTGGTGGCCATAGTGTCATCGCTGCTGAACCGTGCAATAGACCCCAAGACCATACTGGTGGGCGAGGTGGGTTTGTCCGGCGAGGTGCGTCCGGTAGCCATGATCGACCGTCGCATCAACGAAGCTGCCCGGATGGGTTTCACCCGCATGATTTTGCCTCAGGCCAATCTCGACAAACTCACCGACCGCCCCCTGCAACTCACCGGCGTTACGAACCTGCAGCAGGCGCTTGAGGTGGTGGGGTGACACAGCAGAATGTGTCTCTCGCGCGTCGCACGTCCCAACTGGGTGGCCCGGACCTTGGTCCGGGTTTCAAGAGCAAGTAGGGCGGGTCCTTCCTAGAACCCGCCAAAGATAGCAGGTCTGAAGACAGACCTGTCCTACAGGATTAAGAGACAACAATGTCATGCCGAGCGGAGTCGAGGCATGAAACAGAAAGCACGAATTGGGTCGCCCCTCGACTCCGCCCGGGGTGACAAGAATAGAACATGAACGATACTATCTACAAACCGCACACGACCGACGGAGCCGCGCGGCGCGGTGAAGAGACATCAGTTCGGAGAGTTTGACAAAGATCGGAGGAGGACATGGTTAAAATGCGACGCACTATTCTGATTATTCTTGTTGTCGTCTTTGCAGCCCAACCTGCGGCTTCGAACGATACGCAACCCGAACAACGTATCCGATCCACCTTTGGCCTTGCTCTCGGTTCGCCGGCCGGATTCAATTTCTTTTACACTCACGTTAACGACCCCAGTCTCGGTTTTCGGGTGTCCGGAGGTTTCATTCCCAATGACGAAGGGGGGGGGACCGGCGGGCTTCAGGTCAACCTCCTGCGGTCGGTTAGGGGTGGCAGAGATTATTCGCTTGAAGAGTCGTTTATTCTCGAATACACGAGCATCGGCGGCGGTCGCGGTCGAAGCGCCAAGACGTGGCTGTATATTGGATTAGCGGGGTCCATCAGATGGAAAGCACTGTTCCTTGAAATTGGTTTGACCGCGGGTAGTGGTTCATACACTAGTCCACAAGCGGTTCTTCAGCTTGGTGTGGTCCTTCATACGAGTCGATGCGATAGGTGAACATTCAGCATGCCTGATAGAATCTACAACCCCCTCACGACCGACGGACCCGCGCGGCGCGGCGAAGTCACAACGGCCCACGGTGTATTCCAAACGCCCGCGTTTATGCCGGTAGGGACGTCCGGTGCGGTCAAGGCGCTAACATCCGAGGACCTCGAAGAGTGTGGCGCGGAAATCATTCTTGGTAACACCTACCATTTGTACCTGCGACCCGGTGTCGATATTATCAAGTCACAAGGCGGGCTGGCCTCGTTCAACGGATGGAATAAACCCACGCTCACCGACTCAGGCGGCTACCAGGTTTTCTCCATGCGCGACAATTTGAAAATCACCGACGATGGCGTGCAGTTTCGTTCGCACCATGACGGCTCGACCCACATGTTCACACCGGAACGAGTCATGGAGATTCAACACGGTATCGGTGCCGACATAGTTATGGCCTTCGATCAATGTGTTCCATATCCGGCCGACCGCGAGTTGGCCGAGACCGGCGTCCGTCGCACCCACGACTGGGCACGGCGGTGTCTCTTAGTTTACCAGGAACTCTCGGAAGGGAAAGAGGGGGGCTGCTGCCCCTTTGGGATTGTGCAGGGTTCCACATACAAGGACCTGCGTACGCAATCGGCAGAGCAGATAGTATCGCTTGACTTTCCGGGCAATGCCATCGGTGGTCTGTCGGTGGGGGAGAGCAAAGTCGAGATGGAAGAGATGCTGGCTCATACAATTGAACACCTGCCTGAGGACAAACCGCGCTACCTGATGGGTGTCGGATACCCCGAGGATATCCTGATGGCCGTCTCCTACGGTATCGACATGTTCGACTGCGTTCTCCCGACTCGCAACGCCCGCACCGGTAATGTGTTCACATCGGAAGGCCAGATCGTCTACCGCAACTCAGGCTACGCCGACGACAGCACACCGCTTGATCCCAATTGTGACTGCCGAGTTTGCAAGCGGTATAGCCGGGCGTACATCAGGCATCTGTACAACCAGTCGGAGATTACCGGCATGGTACTGGCTACCTATCACTCAAGCTACTTCTATCAGAATCTTATGCGGGGGATCCGTCAGGCGATTGAAGAGAACAGGTTCGAATCTTTCAGGGCAGAGTTTCTGAATCGGTATGAAGGTTCCTGATCAGGGATGAATTCGCCCCTCGACTCCGCTCGGGGTGACAGTGTTTGTCCGTGTTTCGCAAGAAGGGTGCGAAGCGCACAAGAGCCGTTTATAGGTGGTCTACAACTATGGTCCGCGGACGGTGTGCCGGCCCCCCCACAGAGGCATGACATAACCGATCGATATGCGAAAGTCGTTGAAGCGGGCGCGGGAGAATCGTCGGCTGTAGCTGCCGTTACCGGCATCACTGGTGTACACGAAACTGGGCCGCACGTCGGTGATACTTACTTCAAAGGAGGTCGTGCGATGAAAACGCAGCCCGAAGGTAAGACGGTAGCCGTTGGTTGGCTTCAGACCGACATCGGTAACGCCATGGTAGTTTCTCAACGAGTCAGACTCCGATTGACTGGTGGCATGATCGTACATGGCCAGTACCACCCCCCCGCCAACGTATCCGGTCATCCGATTAGTACCCCGATAGTATAATGCTTCCAAAGAGAACAGCGGACCGAATATGGTTCCGGTAGGATAGCGTACATGACTGACCCGGCTAAGCCGGTAGTCCAATGTTGTCCTGAGTACCACCGGATGGGTTACCCGAAACTCATAGCGCGTGCTGATGTCCACACCGGTCTTGACCAACCCGTTGGGCGCGGTAACACCCACCGAGAAGTGCATGGCCATAACATCAAGAGTATCTTGTTTGACCGGATTGATCGGATACAATGGTAGAGAAAGCAAAGTTGTCAACAGCAAGGCATGCACGGGCTCTCCTGCAAGTTCAGGCGGATTAACGACTCTTATAGTATTAACGAGCAAGATGACGAAATAGCCAAGGAAATCTTGGCCCAAAGCACAAATAGTCCGCAGTGACCTGGATGACTCAATAACCAATGTCCGCCAATAAGCAATTGTAGAGCCCCCAAACCGTCTCTTGCGGGCTGCCGTAACCTGTTGTCGCGCAACGTCAAAAACTTGGTCGACGGAGGCGAAAGCGGTTGACAAGATACATATAAGAACTATATTAACCGCTTGTTTGCGACCAAGGTGAATAGATTCACAAAAGTCGTAGCGCCTCTGTTGGCGCGCCTGTAGCGGAAAAACAGATGATGACACGGAGATGATCGTGAGTAAGCCCAAACAGTTCAAGAACTTCATCAACGGCCAATGGGTCGAGTCCACCTCTGGTGAAACCTATGAAAACCGCAACCCGGCCGATACCGAGGAAGTTCTAGGTATCTTCCAAAAATCGAACGCCGACGATATCGCCAACGCTATTGATGCCGCCTCCGAAGCATACAAAAAGTGGCGACTGATGCCGGCCCCCAAACGCGGTGAGATTCTGTACAAAGTTGCCCAGCGATTGTTGGACAACAAGGAACAAGTCTCACAGGACATGACCAAGGAGATGGGTAAGGTTATCAAAGAGACACGTGGCGACACGCAGGAAGCTATCGACATGACATTCTACATGGCCGGCGAGGGTCGTCGTTTGTTCGGCATGACCACACCGTCGGAGATGGAGAAGAAATTCAACATGACGGTGCGCCAGCCGCTTGGTGTCTGCTCGTTTATTACTCCCTGGAATTTCCCGATGGCCATTCCGTCGTGGAAAATGATGCCGGCCTTGATTTGCGGCAACACCATTGTTATCAAACCGGCCACAGATACGCCGTTGTCGGTGGTCAATTTGTTACAAGCCTGTCACGATGAAGGTATCCCGCCCGGTGTAGTCAACATGGTCACCGGTTCGGGGTCGGCCCTTGGTGCGCCCATAATTAAAAACCCCAACGTCAAGGTGGTGTCGTTCACCGGTTCGACAGAGGTCGGTCGCAAGGTCTCTGAAGCCTGCGCCACCGACTTCAAACATTGCTGCCTGGAGATGGGCGGCAAGAACGTGCAAATCGTCATGGACGATGCCAACCTGGAGCTGGCCGTGGACGGCGCGCTTTGGGGCGCCTTCGGCACCACCGGCCAACGCTGTACGGCGACCAGTCGAATAGTCTGCCACCAGGATGTGCTGGACAAGTTCACCGCCCTCATAGTAGAACGCGCCTCGAAATTGAAAGTTGGCAACGGTCTCGATGAATCGGTAGACATGGGTCCGGCCGTCAGCCAGGCGCAGCTCGACACCGTTCTCAGCTATATCGAAATCGGCAAAAAGGACGGCGGCAAATTGCTCACCGGCGGCGAACGCCTGACCGGGGGCGACTTCGACAAAGGATACTTCGTGCAGCCGACAATATTCGGCGACATCACCCAGTCGATGACCATCTGGAAGGAAGAGATTTTCGGCCCGGTGCTGGGTATCGCCTCGTGCGCTTCGCTGGATGAGGCAATCGCCATGGCCAACGACACGCCGTATGGACTTTCTGCTTCGATATTCACGCAGGACATCAACAACGCTTACACCGCCATGCGCGATGTCTACACCGGCATCTTCTATGTCAACGCTCCCACTATCGGCGCCGAGACCCACCTGCCGTTCGGCGGGACGAAAGAGACAGGCAACGGTCACCGCGAAGCGGCTACGGCTTGCCTTGATGTGTTCAGCGAATGGAAATCTGTCTACGTCGATTTTTCCGGCAGCTTGCAGCGCCCCCAGATCGACAACCAGTAAAGGAAACGGACCAACCATGTCAAACGCACTCAGAAGTCACGATGGAGCCTTTAGCTAAGGATGGCTGAAGATAACGGATGTGAATATTAACTGAGTATTACTGCAATTGAATGATTGGAGAACAACATGGCCAAGGCCAAAAAAATAATCATCATGGGCGCCGCCGGGCGCGACTTTCACAACTTTAACTGCCTTTATCGCGACAACAAGGCGGTCGAGGTCGTAGCTTTCACGGCCACCCAGATTCCCGATATCGAAGGCCGACGCTACCCGGCTTCATTGGCCGGTAAGCTCTACCCCAAGGGGATTCCGATTTACGATGAGTCCGAACTGTTGGAATTGATCAAGAAGCATGAGGCCGAAGAGGTCGTTTTTGCGTACTCCGACGTGCCGTATCAATACGTGATGGAACGTGCAGCCTATGTCATGTCGGCCGGCGCACGGTTCGCCGTCGAAGGCGGCACGCCGACTATGATCAAGTCAAAAAAACCGGTGGTGTCGGTGTGCGCCATCCGGACCGGCTGCGGAAAATCGCAGACGACCCGGCGGGTGGCGGAAGTGCTGCAGGCTCTGGGCAAGAAAGTGGTCGCGATCCGGCACCCTATGCCGTATGGTGACCTGGCCAAGCAGGCCTGTCAAAGATTCGCCACTCTGAAGGATCTCGACAAACACAAGTGCACCATCGAAGAACGTGAAGAGTACGAACCGCATATTATGACCGGCGTCGTTGTTTACGCCGGTGTCGATTATGAAATGATCATCCGCGAAGCCGAAAAGGAAGCGGATGTTATCCTCTGGGACGGCGGCAACAACGACATGTCTTTCTATGCCGCCGATCTGCAAATAACCGTCGTCGATCCGCACCGCCCCGGTCATGAGTTGACTTACTATCCCGGACAGAACAACCTGTTGTTGGCTGATGTAGTCGTGATAAACAAGATCGACTCGGCCGATCCCGAAGGTGTGGCTGAACTCCGTCGTAACATCGCAGCATATAATCCGAGCGCTATCGTAGTCGATGCCGCTTCTCCTCTTGATGTCGACAAGCCGCAGTTGATTCGTGGCAAGAAGGTGCTGGTTGTCGAAGATGGTCCGACCTTGACCCACGGTGAGATGGAATATGGCGCCGGTGTGGTTGCAGCCGAAAAATACGGTGCAGCCGAACTGGTTGACCCCCGTCCCTTCACGGTCAAGTCGATCAGCGCTACTTTCGAGAAGTACCCAGGCATAGGCACCCTTCTGCCGGCTATGGGATATGGCAACAAGCAGGTGAAAGACCTGGAGACGACGATCAACCGAACCGAGTGCGACGCCGTGGTAATCGCCACACCGATCGACCTGAGTCGTTTGATTAAAATCACCAAACCTACGGTGCGAGTTGGGTACAACTTGCAGGAAATCGGATCGCCGGACCTGCACGATGTGCTGGATGCGTTTGTATCCAGCAGGCTGAAGAAAAGCCCTGCGAAAAAGAGCTCGAAGAAGGGCTCAAAGAAATAGAAACAAACCCGGTAGCGGGTCGGCTCGCCGGCCCGCTTTACTACTAACGGTCCGACTAAACTGGAGCCGACAACGAAATGACCGGTCACAAGACGGCGGTGGTTGCCCTGGGGGGAAACGCAATCACTCATCCCGACCGAGAGGATACCATCGCCAACCAGTTCGCCAACACCCGAGCGGCGCTAGACGGTGTGGTCCAACTGGCTCGTGAGGGATACAATCTGGTGATTAGTCACGGTAACGGACCGCAGGTGGGCAATGCTATTCTCCGGGTCGAGTTGGCGCGCGACCGAGCGCCCATTCTGCCGTTGGGCGTTTGCGTGGCCGACACCGAAGGCGGCATGGGGTATATGATCGAGCAATCGTTGCAGAACCGGTTGCGGGCCGAAAAAATCGACCGCCCGGTGGTCACGATTATCACTCAGATGTTGGTCGATGCCAATGACCCGGCCGTGAACAACCCGACCAAGTTTATCGGACAATTCTATACCGAAGAACAGGCCGAACGCTACTCAGCCAGTCGCGGCTGGCACATGAAGCCCGACGGTGATCGTGGCTGGCGTCGCGTGGTGCCATCGCCGATCCCGGTTCACACGGTTGAAGCTGAGACGATCAGAACTCTGGTAAAAAACGGAACTATAGTGGTAGCCGGTGGCGGTGGCGGGATTCCGGTCTTTATCGACAAGCACGGTAACTACGAAGGTTTCGATGCCGTTATAGACAAAGACCTTGCCTCGGCGGTGATCGGGGAGGAAATCGGAGCCGAGATCCTGTCGATCCTTACCTCGGTTGACAAAGTTGCGATCAACTTTGGTTGGGAAAACCAGGAGGAGCTCGGTCGAGTGAGCCTTGCCCAGATAAAAAAGTATCATGCCGAGGGCCAGTTCCCAGCCGGTTCCATGGGACCCAAGATAGACGCGGCCATTCGTTTCCTTGAAAAAGGCGGCGAGATGGTAACCGTAACTTCATTTGAAAACGCAGGCCTTGCCATCCTCGGCGAGGCCGGTACCAGAATAGTAGCCAACTAAGCCATGAATCACCTGTCTGAAGAAACCGTCGCTGCTATCCTCAAGAGGGGCCGCATCTACGAAGTGGGCGGCGCCGTCCGTGACCGCCTGCTGTCGGGATCGAAGGCCACTAAAGACTGTGACTATCTTGTCACCGGTGTTGGCTACGATGAACTCAGTCGCTTGCTGAAACAGCACGGTCGTGTCGATCTGGTCGGGCGGAGTTTCGGAGTCATCAAGTACACTCAGTTTACCGGTGGCCGGGGGCACACTTTCGACCTCACCCTACCCAGGCGTGAACATTCCACCGGCTGGGGACACAAGGAATTCGCGGTTTCATTTGATCCCTCGTTGCCGGTCGAAGAAGACTTGGTGCGGCGCGACTTCACGGTTAACGCCATGGCTGTCGCTCTGGACAACAACGAGTTGATTGACCCCCTGAACGGTCGCATGGACCTGGACAACCGGCAGTTGCGAATGGTCTACCCGACATCGTTCGAGGACGATCCCTTACGCATGCTGAGAGCGGTGCAGTTTGCCGCCCGGTTCGGTTTCATGATCGAGCCGGAGACCTTTAGAGCTATTCGAAAAAACGCAGCGCTGATAGAAACAGTCTCAGCCGAACGGATCGCCGAAGAACTTAACAAACTGCTGACTTTGGCACAGATACCGTCCAGCGGCTTCCGGCTGATGCAGACACTGGGATTGCTTAAGGTCATATTGCCGGAGTTGCAGACTTGCGTCGGTGTTGATCAGCCGGGTGGATACCATAAATACGATGTCTTCGAACACACCATGCACATCATCGACAGTTGTGACGCACGCTTGCGGCTGCGTATGGCGGCGCTCTTTCACGATGTTACAAAGCCGCAGGCACGAAGGTTAGTCGATGGTGGCGCCACATTCTATGGGCATGAAGGTACCGGAGCCAAAGTTGCAGCGAGTGTCTTGAGGCGGCTGCGCTACTCCAACGGTTTCATCAAACAGGTGGCCACACTGGTGGAACGACACATGTTTACCACCGAGGTCACCCCAAAAGGTCTCAGGCGCCTGGTCCGTCGCGTCGGTGTGGATTTGATCCATGATCTGCTTGATCTGCGTCGGGCCGATGTCGTCGCTCAGGGCATGGGTGGAACCACCGAGGATGTCGACCAGTTTGAGACTGATATTCGTGAGGAGCTTGAACGCAAGCCGCCACTCAGCGTCACTGATCTGGCCATTGACGGTAGAGTCATGATGGAACTATTCCAACTTGAACCCGGTCCGGCGATCGGCCGGGTCCTCAGCTATCTGCTGGAAAGAGTGCTCGACGACCCCAATTTGAACAGCCGCGAGATTCTTACCACTCTCGCCCGCGAACAGATCGAACAGAAGGAAACGTTGTCCGATAAAAACAATCTCAAGGAACGTGATAAATGAAAATTCATGAGTATCAGGCCAAGCAGATTTTTGCCGATGCCGGGATTCCGGTGCCTTTTGGCCAGGTAGCCTCTGAGCCTGCCGAAGCCGTCCGGATCGCCGAGGAGATTAACCGACCGGTGATGGTCAAATCGCAGGTGCATGTCGGCGGTCGCGGCAAGGCCGGTGGGATCAAATACGCCGAAAATGCCGAGGCTACGAAAATACTCGCCCACAGTATCCTGGGTATGGATATCAAGGGCCTCACCGTCAAAAAGGTACTGGTCACCGAGGCCGAGGACATAATATCAGAGTCCTATGTCGGGATAATTCTCGATCGGGTTACCAAACGCCCGGTCATTATGGTATCCCCGGCCGGCGGTATCGACATCGAAGAAGTGGCCAGAAAAACTCCGCAGAAGATATTCAAGCTGACCGTCGATCCTGTCCTCGGCTTGAAAACCTATCAGGCTCGCAACCTTGCCCTCAAGCTCTTTCGCGACATCAAACAAGTGCGCGAAGCTACCGACATCATCTTGAAACTCTACAAAGTGTTCTGGGCCTGTGATGCTTCGCTGGTAGAGATCAATCCGCTGATCAGCAACACCGACACCAAAGTGATTGCCCTTGATGCCAAAATCAACATCGACGATAACGGTCTCTATCGACAGAAAAACATAGAGTCCATGCGTGACCTTGACGCCGAAGTACCGGAAGAAGTCCAGGCGCGCGAGGCGGACCTGTCATATGTCAAACTCGAAGGAAACATTGGATGCATGGTCAATGGCGCCGGTCTGGCTATGGCCACCATGGACCTGGTGAAGCGCTATGGCGGCGAACCGGCCAACTTTCTCGATATCGGCGGATCATCCAATCCTGAGAAAGTGGTCGCGGCCATGCGTATCATTCTTTCCGACCCCAACGTCCGCGCTATATTGATTAATATCTTTGGCGGTATCACCCGCTGTGACGATGTCGCCACCGGCATTGTCGCCGCTTTCAAAGAGTTGAACCCGACCGTACCGGTGGTGGTCAGACTTACCGGCACCAATGAAGAAGCAGCGCAGAAAATCCTGCGTTCGGTCAAGCTCCCCTCGGCTGACACGCTGGACAAAGTGGTCAAAAAGGCCATCGAACTGGCCGGGTTGGAATAAAAAGGCACTGTGAGAGGTAACAAAAATGTCGATATTCATTAATAGGAAAACGAGACTGATTGTTCAGGGGATCACCGGAAGGGATGGATCCTTTCACGCTGAACAAATGAAAAAGTACGGCACCAAAGTGGTTGGGGGTGTCACTCCGGGCAAAGGCGGAACGAAAGTGGCCGGCATACCGGTGTTTGATACGGTCGAAGAAGCGGTGGCCAAAACAAAGGCCAACAGCTCGGTGATCTATGTGCCTCCGCCGTTTGCCGTAGATGCTATCTTTGAGGCTGTGGCCGCCGGGATCAAACTTGTCGTCTGTATCACCGAAGGTGTGCCCGCCAACGATATGATGAAAGTCTATCCCTTCGTTCAACAGAACGGTGCTCGTCTGATCGGCCCCAATTGTCCAGGCCTCATCTCGGTCGGCCAGGCCAAAGTCGGCATCATGCCATCCAATATCGTTAAGAAGGGGTCAGTCGGCGTGGTCTCGCGCTCCGGCACCCTCACCTATGAAGCAATATGGGCCCTCACCGAAGCCGGTATGGGTCAGACTACCTGCATAGGTATCGGCGGCGATCAAGTGATCGGCACCAACTTCATCGATTGCCTGGAAGCCTTCCAGGCCGATCCATCGACCAAGTCAATCGTCATGATCGGTGAAATAGGCGGCTCCGATGAAGAGATGGCCGCGCAGTTTATCAAGAAGAACGTCACCAAACCGGTCGTCTCGTTCATTGCCGGTCAGACAGCTCCTCCCGGTAAACGTATGGGTCACGCCGGGGCCATCATTGCCGGCGGCAGCGGCACGGCGGCCGACAAGATCGCTGCCCTCAACAAAGTCGGCGTGCCCGTAGCCGGATCACCCACCGAGATCCCGGCGGTGCTGAAAGAACTCATCAAGGGTGGCAAGAAAACCACGGCCAAAGCCCAGACCAAAAAAGCCGCCACTAAAAAGGTCAGCGCCAAAAAGACAGACTCAGCCAAGGCGCCCAAATTGAAAAAAGCCGCGGCCCCGACCAAATCGCGAAAGGCAAAGAAATAACCACCAGTTGGCATAGATAGACATGCAACACAAGTTGCTGAGGAAACTCCATGACTGAGCCACAAACAGCCAAGCCCTCGACTGAGAAGAAGGGCAAAAGCAAGTACGATTATTCCAACGGCCCGCCCGCTCTGGAAATCAACATGGCCTGGTGCAAAGCGTGCAATATTTGTATCGCTCTGTGCCCGACCCAGGTGTTCGAACCAAATGCTGACGGCAAACCGGTCATGGCGCGCATGGAAGACTGTACCCAGTGTACTGTCTGCTGGACGCACTGTCCCGATTTTGCCATAACATCGAATTACAAGTAGATTGACTGTACCACTATGGTTGACACACAAAGAACTCTCTTGATGGGTAACCTGGCCTGTGTGCAAGGCGCTCTCTACGCCGGTATGCGGTTCTACGCCGGGTACCCGATTACACCATCGACCGAAATCGCCGAAGGTTGCGCCCGTGACCTGCCGAAAATCGGCGGGCGGTTCATCCAGATGGAAGACGAGATATCGTCCATCGCCGCCGTCGTGGGTGCCTCGACTTCCGGGATGAAAGCGATGACGGCCACCTCCGGACCCGGCTTCTCACTCATGCAGGAAAACATCGGCTATGCTTTCATTACCGAGACACCTTGCGTGATTGTCAATGTCCAGCGTGGCGGCCCCTCGACCGGACTCCCGACCAAAGTCAGTCAGTCCGATACCATGCAAGCCCGTTGGGGAACCCATGGTGACTACACGGCTATAGCCGTGGCGCCGTCAACGGTCGGCGACACCGTTACCGAGACGATCCGAGCCTTCAACCTGTCAGAACGTTTTCGAACGCCGGTCATTGTTCTCATGGATGAAGTGATTGGTCACCAGCGCGAACTCATCTCGCTGCCCAAACCGGGTGAGCATCAGGTCATCGATCGTGTCAAGCCAACCGTTGAGCCGAAAGATTTCGAGCCGTTTCAACTAACGGCCAACGGAGTCTCACCGATGGCAGGCTATGGTGAAGGTTATCGCACGATTGCTACCGGCTTGACTCATGACCCGATGGGCTTCTCTACGAACACGGCGACGGAGATATCAGTCAAGAATGACAAGCTGCGTGACAAAATCATGAACTACAAGAACGAGATCACCAAGCTGCGCATCGAGATGATGGACGATGCCGAGATCGCGTTTGTTTCCTACGGTTCGGTTTCGCGCGCTGCTCTTTTGGCCGTTGCTCTGGCTCGTCAGGCAGGCGTGAAAGTGGGAATGGTCCAGCTCTATACATTGTGGCCGTTCCCTGACAACAAACTGCGTGACTATTGCGGCAAGGCCAAAAAGATCATCGTCCCCGAACTCAATATGGGACAGATCGTGCAGGAGGTCGCGCGCGTCATGCCACCTGATACTGAAATACACTCGTTGCAGCGCTATGACGGTGAGATTCTCACCCCCATGCAGTTACTCGAGAAACTGGAAGAGGTTATATAATGGCTACCGTAGAAAAGTCGAAGCCGGTTGAGAAACAGAAATCGGATGTAGTCCTTAACTACCTGAGACCAAAAAAAGGCATGCCCTCCGTTTGGTGCGCCGGGTGCGGAAATGGACTGGTGCAAAGTGCGCTCGTTCGGGCCATCGACAAGCTGGGCTATTCCAAAGATGAGGTGGCCTTGGTTTCCGGCATCGGCTGTACCAGTCGCATGCCTATCTATCTCGATTTCAGCGCCCTGCATACCACTCACGGTCGCGCCCTGGCTTTCGCCACCGGCGTTAAGTTCGCCAAACCCAAAATGAAGGTGATTGTAATTACCGGCGACGGTGACTGTTTGGCTATCGGTGGCAATCACTTTATCCACGCCTGCCGTCGCAACATTGACATCACGGCGATTCTGATTAACAACCACATCTACGGGATGACCGGCGGACAGGGTTCGCCAACGACACCGACCGATGCGTTTTCGACTACGACGCCGTATGGCAATGTCGAGAAACATTTCGAACCGTGCGAACTGGCTCAAGCGGCCGGGGCGTCGTTCGTTGCCCGGGCCACCGTCTACCACACACCGCAGATGGAAAAAACAATCATGAACGCTCTGAACCATCGCGGATTCAGCCTGGTCGAGGTGATTTCGAACTGTCACACCTACTACGGCCGGCTTAACCGGCGTGGCGATGCCGTGTCGATGTTGAATAACTTCAAGGAAAATTCGGTCACGACCGCTAAGGCCGCGAAAATGGTCCCGGAAGAGCTTGACGGTAAGCACGTCATCGGCACTTTGTACGAAGATGACAAAACCGAATTCTGCGATGAATACCAAAAGGTGGTCGATGCCCACCTGGGAGAGAAATAACGATGGCCCACAAGCTCCTGGATAAAATAGAAATTCCTCACGATCGTTTCGAGATCCGCCTCTCCGGCTCCGGCGGTCAGGGGATGATTCTGGCTGCGGTGATTTTGGCCGAAGCAATTGGCGTCGACTATCGCAAGAACGTCGTGCAATCGCAGTCATACGGACCAGAGGCGCGCGGTGGCGCTTCCAAAGCGGACGTCGTGGTGTCCAGCAATGAGATATACTATCCCAAGGCCATGCAACTCGACATGCTTCTGTGTATGACTCAGGAGTCGCTGGACAAATACTACCCCGACCTGCACAAAGAGGGTGTCCTGATTGTCGATAGCGGTCTGGTCAAGAACATCCCTACCGAGACGTACTATGGCCTGCCTTTCACTCAGATAGCGCGTGAGCAGGCCGGGCACATTATGGTCGCCAACGTTGTCGCTCTGGGTGCTATCGCCGCCTTCACCGGTGTCGTTGCCAAAGAGGACTTAATCGGCGCCGTGCTCAAACGAGCCCCGCGCGGAACCGAAGACAAAAACCGCACCGCGGTGGACATCGGTTTTTCAGATGCAATGAAAGTCAAGAAAACCCCTGGCCGAAGAGAGGGGAATGGAGACGTATGAATCAGACCCTGCTCATCATCAAGCCCGATGCCACCGGACGTAATCTGATCGGACATATCATAGCACGTCTGGAAAAAGCGGGTTTCAGGATCGCCGCCATGCTTATGACGGCCTTGACACCCGAACAGGCGCGCCAGTTTTACGCCGTGCATGAGGGCAAGCCGTTCCTCGATGACCTGGTGAAGTTTATGACCTCCGACCGAGTGGTGCCCATGGTGCTCGAAAAAGAGAACGCCGTCCAAGACCTGCGCACATTGATTGGCGCAACCAATCCGGAGAATGCCGCCTGTGGCACGATCCGCCAGGAGATTGCGCTCGATGTTCAGTGTAACTCGGTGCATGCTTCCGATTCCGATGAAAACGCGGCCAAGGAGATTGCCTTTTTCTTCGAGGGTTGAACGATTGACAGGCAACTGAAGTGAGGTTGGGTGGCCCGTGGGCTCGGGGAGCGTTGGCAAGGTCCCGCTTGGCGTCATTGCGAGCGACCAGCGGGAGCGCGGCAATCTCATTCTCCATGCTGCACAGCAGATTGAGATTGCCATGGCACGCAAGGCGTACCTCGCGATGACGAGCCGGTGGGTCTATCAACTAGGCCCAAGCCCTGGGCCACCCGCGGCTGAGCGCAGTCGAAGGGTGAGTTTAGCATCTGAGGCGAGGGATTAATAAACCATGATACTCGAACTCACATACGGCGACGGAACCATCCCCATTGAGATACCCGACGGTGTCGAGGTCGACGAGTTCGCTCCGGTTCGGGTCGCCCAGCCGGTGACCTTCGATCACTTTTCTGATGAGTTCAGGAAATCCGGGGGCGTTGAGTTTGTCTCCGATAATCCACCGCTAATCGTCGTCAACGATGCATACCGCAATACACCTACGCCGGAGATTCTGGGATGGTTGGACCGGATCAAAGATGACCTGCTCGACACGGCCGATTTCATCGTGGCTACAGGGACTCACGATCCGCCGACGGAGTCGCAACTGGTCAGCATCTTCGGACCGCATCTTGAGCGCGTCCGAAGACACTTGCTCGTTCACAACGCCGTTGATTATGACAGCATGACTCAGCTGGGTGTCGACAGCATGGGTGGTGAAGTTTGGCTCAACAACGCTTTGGACAATCATCAGCGCTTGCTTCTGATCAGTTCCGTCGAACCGCACTACTTCGCCGGTCTCTCCGGAGGTCGCAAGTCGTTGTTCCCGGGCCTGACCGACCTGGCCACGATAGAACGTAACCACAACCTGGCCAATTCGATGTTGGCTGAGCCGCTGGCTCTTGAAGGCAACCCGGTGGCAGAGCATCTTGAAGAACTCGCCGGTTTTGTCGACCAATCGCGTTTGTTGGGAATCCAGGCGGTACTGGATGCCGACGGTGCGATTGCATCGTTGTTTTGCGGCGGCTTGAATGAGTCTTTTGGACGTGGTAGGAAGAGGGCCGAGGATATCTTCGCGCATAGAATCGAACAGCAGTACGATGTCGTCATTTGCGAGTTGCGGTCCCCTCTGGACAAGAACCTGTATCAGGTGCAGAAAGCGCTTGAGCATTGTCACGCCGGTGTCCGCAATGGTGGCGCCATTATTCTGGTTTCGGCCTGCCGGGAGGGGATCGGCTCAGAACATTTCATGCAACTGGCCCAAAAATGGGACTGCACCAAGAACGAACCGGCCGATGGGAAATGGCGCTTTGGATCGCACAAGCTTTCACGAGTAGCTGCTCATAGCCAGAGAATCGAAGTTTACCTCCATTCCACGCTGCCCCCGCAACCGGTTCGACAGGTCTTTTACGAACCGCTTGACTTTGTGAAAAAATTCCTATTCTTACGCTCTGACCAGCGAGAGCTGTTTCGCTTGGCTGTCGTTCGCGACGCCGGCAATTCGGTTCTGACGGTCTAGACAGAGTGTAAGCCGTAATTGTCCAACGGAGGATGTGATGAATAAAAAGATTGCAGTAATCGGTGCCGGCAACGTGGGCGCCTCGTGTGCCATGTATCTGGCCGAGGCCAATTTTGCCGATGTAGTTTTGGTAGACATTATCGACGGCGTGCCGCAGGGCAAGGGACTCGACCTGACGCAGGCCGGTCCGGTCCGTGGTTACAACGCCACGGTCAAAGGGACCAACAAGTTTTCAGATATCAAAGGTGCCGACATTGTAATCATGACGGCCGGTCTGCCCCGCAAGCCGGGAATGTCACGCGAGGATCTGTTGAAGACCAACGCCAACATCGTCGCATCGGTCGGCAAGAACATCAAAAAGTACGCCCCCAAGAGTTTTGTCATCGTTGTTTCCAACCCGCTTGACTTGATGACCTTCCACATGCAGAAGGCCACCGGCTTCCCGAAAAACCGCGTCTTTGGTCAGGCCGGGGTGCTGGATTCGATCCGTATGCGGGCATTCATCTCGATGGAGTTGGGTGTTGCCATGACCGACACGCAGGCCATGGTGCTGGGCGGGCACGGTGACACAATGGTGCCCCTGCCGCGCTACACCACGGTAGCAGGTGTCCCCATCTCTGAGTTGATCTCCAAAGATCGCATCAAAGCCATCGCCGACCGTACTCGAACCGGTGGCGGCGAGATCGTCAAACTGCTCAAGACCGGCTCTGCATTCTATGCTCCGGCGGCGGCATCGGTCGACATGTGCCGCGCTGTCTTCAATGATGAAAAAAGACTGCTTTCGGCTTCGGCCTATCTCACCGGTCAATATGGTATCAAAGATATCTACATCGGCGTACCGGTCGTTCTTGGCGCCAAGGGTGTGGAGAAGATCATCGAATTGAAATTGAACAAAAGCGAACTCACAGCGCTTCAGGGTTCGGCCAAGACATATAAGAGCCACCTGAAAGCTCTGGGGTACAAGTAATACCTCAAGGAGAAATAATGGCTAAGTACAAGCATATCGTCGTGCCCTCTGGCGGCAAGCCGATTGAAGTCAAAAACAAGAAGCTCAAAATCCCCGCCAATCCGATCATTCCGGTGATCGAGGGGGACGGCATTGGTCGCGACATCATGAAAGCGACCCGTCGCGTGGTCGATGCCGCGGTCGAGAAAGCCTATAAAGGCAAAAAGCGGATCGTCTGGATGGATGTCTACGCCGGTGAAAAGGCCAACGAGCTTTACGGCGAGTGGATGCCGCAAGAGACCTTCGATGCTATCAAGAAATACATCGTCGCTCTCAAGGGTCCGTTAACCACGCCGGTCGGCGGCGGTTTCCGTTCGTTGAATGTGACACTGCGCCAGGTGCTCAACCTGTATGCCTGTGTCCGCCCGGTGAAATGGTTCAAGGGTGTCGGCTCGCCGGTCGTGCATCCGGAAAAGCTGAACGTGGTCATATTTCGTGAGAACACCGAAGATGTCTACTCCGGGATAGAATGGCAGAAGGGTTCCAAAGAGGCCAAGAAGGTCATCGCCTGGATGAACAAAACCATGAAGACCAACATCCGCGCCGATTCGGGCGTCGGAGTCAAGCCGATCTCGGTGACTGGTACCAAACGTCTGGTGCGCAAGGCAATCCAGCACGCCATCGACAAGAAGCGTTCCTCTGTTACTCTGGTGCACAAAGGCAACATCATGAAATACACCGAGGGCGCCTTTCGTGACTGGGGATACAAACTGGCCACCAGTGAATTCAGAAACAAAGTGGTTACCGAGGACGAACTGTGGGACAAGTACAAAGGAAAGATGCCGAAAGGCAAGATCCTCATCAAGGATCGCATCGCCGATTCGATCTTCCAGCAGGTGCTGACCCGCCCCGATGAATACGAGATACTGGCCACGCCGAATCTCAACGGTGATTATCTTTCCGATGCCTGCGCCGCGCAGGTGGGTGGACTGGGTATGGCTCCGGGCGCTAACATAGGTGACTACATCGGTCTTTTCGAGGCCACCCACGGTACCGCGCCGAAATATGCCGACAAGGATGTCATCAACCCCGGGTCGGTGATTCTGTCGGCGGTGATGATGCTCGACTACATGGGTTGGGACAAAGCGGCCCAGATGATCGAGAAGTCTATTCAGAAGACTATCGACAAGAAGACGGTCACCTACGATCTTCATCGTCAGATGAAGGGTGCCAAGAAAGTCGGTACTTCCGAGTTCGCCACCCAGATGATCAAGAACATGTAAAGCCGCAAGCGGCTCATTCTGGTTTCGATTTAGGGAAGGCCTTGTGGTCTTCCCTTTCTTTTGTTGGGCGCTGATGGACCGTCGACAGTTAGATCGTGCTTCCGCATGCGTAAGTATTGTGACTTGACATAGCCAGTGGCCTTTTGTATAAATCCGTGGTAGAGGGTTTGACTCAATATTACGGCAGTACTCCCTACCAAGGGGACACTGAGTCGATTGCAGAATCGTGTGTACATCAAGATTGGGCTTAGGTCCGGATTCAACAAGGAGGACGTTTTATGGTCGAAGCATTGAGCGTAATCGCTGCCCTGATTGCTATTGGCGGATTCATTTGGGCAATGATAAGGCACTTTCGGCCTGAGAAAGCGAAGCGGGCCAAGGCGTTCAGTGAGGCAACAGCCAGTCTTGCTTACGGCTATAGTAGTTGGCGGGATGCGGACTTTGCATCCAAGTACCTACATCTTCTGTCCTATGATGATTTCAAAAAGGTAGCTTTGCACAGGGACCAGATGGCGGTACTCCCCGAGGGGGAGCAGCTATTCATGTTTGTCTGCTCAATCGTGCATGGGCTATGGGGCGATTGGATGCCAAGGGGTATTCCTTCCGAGCGAGTCCTGTCAGACGTTATCACACTACTTGATGGTCGCCCTGGTTGGCGGCCCGTTTGGCGTGCTGCCTATATCATCGAGTCCCTGACGGATGGGGGTGATGAATGGATTCGATACCTTCCTGGAGAACTTCAAGATAACAGTAATGCAGTGCAAGTACGGGAGGTCATTGGCGGCGATGGGGTGATCGCGTATCTAGTTGCCATGACTCAAGGGGATAACTCCCACCTCAGAGATAAGGCGTATGCTACGCTACAGGAGATTGATGCATATTCTCCGGGCGAGGTCCCGCCGGAATTCAACAAGGCCAATGTACCCAAATAAGAGCCCCTGGAGCAATCCAAAAGCATGACACAGGGAAGGCTTTGTGCCTTCCCTTTCTTCTGCGTGGGCCTTTGATGGCCACAAGACTGAATCGGTTTGGTATATAGTTATAGCATGGGTTTCTGTTCAAACAAACTTGACACTTGAATCCACGGCCTGTATCGTAACTCTGCATGACGGCCGAGTCCGATCAATCGGCCTGAATGCAAGTCGCATTCATAACCCATAACCCAAAACTCTTTCCAGGAGGAGCCTCTAATGAGGAACGTGGTACTTACATTACTTGCCACAGTACTGGTAGCAACACCTGCGTTGTTGGCAGTAGACGAATGCCCGGGATCAGACGACATCACCGGCCCAAGTGGTAGTCTGTTTGGCCGTAGCGTGGCCTTTATCGGTGACATCGGCACGGATGCCGACAGTGTGAAGGACGGGTATGACGATTTCATCGTGGGAGCATCTTACGACGGCAGCTACTACGGGAAAGTCTATGTGTATTCCGGTGTCGATGGTGCTGCGATTCGAAATCACGCCGGTGGCCAGAGTAATTCCCGTCTTGGTTTCAGCGTGTCCAGTGCCGGAGATTGGGACAACGATGGCTGGACCGATTACGTGGGCGGATCATACTACGAAGGTGCGAACCATGACGGCAGAGTCACGGTCTGGTCGGGAGCCAACGGGAGTTCGTTGTTTACCAGAGCCGGCGCTTCAACTGAGAGGTGCGGTTACAGTGTGGCCGTTCTCGGTGACTACGATAGTGATGGTGACGACGAAATAATCGTCGGCTGTCCGGAGTATGACAATGGAACATACACCAACTGCGGCAGGATTCTCATCTTTGAAGGCGGCACGACGCAAGGTGGTGGTCCGTCTGCCTGGATCGAGGGAACCTCGAACAATCAGAAGTTCGGAACTCACGTTGCCGGTGTCGGTGATGTAGATGAAGACGGCACACCTGACCTTTCGGTATCCAGCGGTTCCGGGAATGTCATTATCTACTCCGGTGACGACTGGTATGATACGCTTCTGGTCGCACCGGGAACCAAAGAGGTGGCCGGGGCCGGTGATGTCAATGGCGACGGCAACGCCGATTTTGTGATCGGGTACATCAGCAACAACAACGCCGTTGTCTTTTCAGGTTACGAGTCAAGCTATTCAGGCCAGTCAGCCGATACATTGTACACCTTGACCGTGGCCAGCAGCTACTATCTCGGCGACCAGGTGGCAGGCGGTGGTTTCATTGATGACGACGCCGTGCCGGATATCCTGGTCACTGAAGTTGGCTTCTCGTATCCCTTCAGAAGCACTGCGGTTCATGCCTTCAGTGGTGACGACGGGTCGTTGCTTTTCAGTCAGTTTGGCACAATCGGCGGGGACAGTTACGGCGATGGACTGGCCGGCGATGGGGATACCGATGGCGACGGTGTGGACAATATCTTAGTCGGTAAACCGTCCAGCTACCATGTCTATCTGTACTCCTGCACCGATGGTGACGGCGACGGCGTGTTCGACCTTGAGGACAATTGTCCGTCGGACGCCAACGCCAATCAGGACGATGAAGACAGCGACGACGTCGGCGATGTCTGCGACAACTGCTGGGAAATCGCCAACGCCAGCCAGACAAACAGCGATGCCGACAGTTTGGGCGATGCCTGCGACAATTGTCCCAATGATACCAACAACGATCAAGCCGACGGCGACAGTGACGATGTCGGCACCGTGTGTGACAACTGTCCCACCGACGCTAACAGTAATCAGGCCGATGATGACAGCGACGGCGTCGGCGACGTCTGCGACAATTGCTGGTTGGTTTCTAACGCCGGCCAGACAAACAGCGATGCCGACAGCTTGGGCGATGTCTGCGACAATTGTCCCGATGACACCAACAACGACCAGGCCGACAGCGACGAAGACGACATAGGCGACGATTGTGACGTTTGCTCCGAGAGTTTCTACCAGTGCTGTGAAGAAGGCTGGCCCGATCGTGTCGCCGGTGATGTCAACGAGAGTGACGACTGCAATGTGGGCGATGCCACATACCTGGTTAACTACGTTTTCCAAAGCGGTGCAGCGCCATTGCCTTTCCTTCTTGCCGGTGATGTTAACGCCGATTCTTCCGTTAATGTCGGCGACATTACCTATATCATAGCCTATATTTTCCAAAGCGGCCCGGCTCCGCTTAACGGCTGCGGTGGTGGCGCTCCCCGACTCGATCTGCCCGGTCAAGCGCTCAGTGGTGCACCTGCCGTTGGCAAACTCACCAGCCTCTTTGACGGTGTCAACACGATAATCGAGGTCAACTCGGCTGTCGATCTGTTGGCGGTTCAGCTCGAAGTGGAGTGTGACGACGAAGCCGACATCGTCGGCCTCCCCGCGGACATAGAGTCGTTTTCCGGTCACTTCGAAGGTCTGGCCCGGATTGGACTGCTGGACATGGAGGGAGACCAACGCATTGCATCAGGCATAACCTCATTACTGACCGTGGCCGGTGAAGCGCAACCGACTTCAGCCATAGGCATTGATGAAAACGGTCGCACGGTTTCTCTCAGTGTCGAACCACTGCAGAAGAACGCGAACATGCCCGATGCCTACAGTCTCTCGCAGAACTATCCGAACCCGTTCAATCCCATAACCGAGATCAGTTTCACTCTTCCGGCGGTTTCGCAAGTCACGCTGGAAATCTTCAACGTTATGGGCCAAAAGGTGGCCACCCTGGTCGACAGCCGCCTTGAACAGGGCGTGCACCGTTTTGTTTGGGACGGCAGCGCAGCCGCCAGCGGTGTGTATCTCTACCGTTTTCAGGCCGACGAGTATTCGGCATCCAGGAAAATGGTACTGATGAAATAGACCAATGTCGCTGAGGATTCGAGAGGGCAGGTCCACTGGGCCTGCCCTGTATTTTATTCCCGGACGAATGCTTCACCCAAACTTCAAGCTCAGGTTCCACATGGTCATCGCAAAAACAGCGTTGAACAACGAGTGACATACTATCGGTGCGATCAGATTCTTGCTGCGGTCATATATGATCCCCAAAATGATCCCCATGACACTCGCCATCAACACGCCTTCTTGCATCGCGCCCCAGAAGTCACCGTGGGTCGACCAGTTTTCATTCAGGTAAGCATAGGGCAGGTGATAGAAGCCAAACAGAACAGCCGAGATACCGATAGCCAACCACCTATTGCCGATCCTGCGCACCAGCGTAGTTTGCAACACGCCGCGAAAGAAAAACTCTTCGGTGAATCCGGCGGTAATGAGCATCAACACAAAGGCCATCGGCAGACGGATGAACACGTCGCCGGACATAATCACTTCCCAGATTTCGTCGCCCTTGCGCGACAGTTGCGTTTGAACTACCGCCAGCGGGATACCGCAGGCCATTCCCCAGAGTATTCCGCGCTTGAGATGCCGACGATTGAAACCGACTGATCGCATCAGGTCGCCAAACGAAAACTTGCCGTGAACCGATCGATTGGTCAGCCAAAGCAATAACGCAGGAATTAACACCAGGGTTATCCAGTGCATGCCTTCGTTCTCAAGTTCCACAAATAACCAAAGATAGATTAGGTAGACAGCAGTGTATGCCATGACCAAAAGAGCGACCGGTCGGTCATGGCTGTCGGTCGTATCGGTCAAAGTTGATTCACACGAAGAATTCATGTCCTGCCTTTGGCTGCAAGTTGTGTCAATCTGCGTTCATTTGTCAGACCGATGAGGCGGTGACTTGTTACAGTGGTGGAGAGAAGGGCGTCCGCCGCGCCGGACTGGCCTACCAGATATGCCTACCGTCCCAAACAAGGTTTGAGACGGCCACCCGGCCAAGGAAAATGGGTTTGTTTTGCGGAAAAACGTTTTTTCTGACCTGCTCTTCTGATGGGTGACCGTCAACTCGGCCATAAGGTCAACGGGGGCAAGCCTATGTCTTGCCAAGTGCAGTCGCGTCATGAGCGTTGTAAAATGGGTTTGATCGGTTGCAATAACACAGTTACCTGACAGGATCGATGGTGATTGCTAAGGCACACAGAGTTGGGCGTGTTCTGTTTTGTTCTGATGTACATAGGCTTCTCCTTTATATACAGTTGCGTCATCGCATTTTGGCGTGAGTTGGTGATTTTCTCGTGGGTGGCGGAACAGTCCGGAACACACCCCGTCCCGCCAAAGGCGGGCCACCCGTCTCTAGAGGGGACCCATGAATGGGTCTCAGGCGCTTCGCGCCCCGCAGGCGCATCAACAGACTCAGGTGCGGACTCAGACCTGACACACTGGCGGGTTCACGCCGCGGCGCGCAGGCGAAGACGGACCCGCCCCGCTAACTTAACGCAGTTTGCCGGATAGAAAAGGCGCGAAGTGCGAGGAACCGACTTGTCGGCTTGCCTGCCATTTCCCCTTGACTACCGGCCCCCAATACGACACAATGGACAGGTGATCGGAGAAGAATCACGCGGCCATAAATGGCTTTTAAGGTGCGTGATGTCGAAACCGCAGGGGTCCTGACCTACGGTTAAGAGGACTGTTAGATAGGAAAGGCGCGAAGGGCAAAGAAGTGATTTATCACCGCGAGGCGCAATGACAGGTTTGCCTGTGGCTGAACTAAGACTCGATTCACCGTTGCAGTACGTCAAAGGTGTCGGACCGCGCAAAGCCGAGGTGCTCACCAAGCACGACCTACGCACGGTGCGTGATCTTTTGTTTTACTTTCCTCGGCAGTATCTGGATAGGACAAACGTCGTCCCAATCAATCAACTGCAAGTGGATCAGTCAGCGACGATAATCGGCACGGTCAAGGCGCACGGTATTTTGCACGGACGCAAACGTCGTTACGAAGTGATTCTCGAAGACGACACCGGGGCGATATCGCTAATGTGGTTCGCCGGCGTCAGGTATTGGCAACGTCTGTTCAAGAAAGGCCAGATTTTCTCAGCCACCGGCACGGTGTCCTATTTTATGGGTTATCAGATCGTCCACCCCGACCTTGAGCGTCTGGAAGATGACTCCTCGCAGATGGTGCACGCCGGGCGGATCATTCCGGTCTATCCGCAGACGGCTGAGCTGTCCAGTGTCGGTTTGGGCAGCAAGTCTATCCGCAGGGTGACATCGTTCATCTTTGAGAACCTGTCGGAACAGGTTAGCGACCTTTTGCCGGCCGAAGTGCGCCAACAGTCGCAGTTGGTCGACCTGCATACAGCCATCCGGAAGTTACATTTCCCCGATGACCGCGAGCAACTGGAAGCTTGTCGGCGTCGTATCGCTTTTGATGAACTGCTGGGCTTTTTGTATCTCGCTTTCAAGCGGCGCTCGGCCAAGGAGCAGGCGATCAAACAACACCAGTACAAGCCGCCGGATGCGAAACTCACCGCTTTCAAAAAGAACCTGCCGTTTGAGTTGACCAGCGGCCAGAAGAAGGTGACTCGAGAGATATTCGAGGACTTGCAGCGCGACCAGCCGATGACGCGCATGCTTCAGGGTGATGTCGGCTGTGGCAAAACAGTTGTGGCCATTGCTGCGGCAGCTTACGTAGCCGAGAACGGTTTGCAGGTGGCTTTCATGGCGCCGACTGAAATCCTGGCCGAGCAGCATGCTCGAACCTGGGGACCGTTCCTGGATGAGCTGGGCATCAGGTGTGATCTGTTGACGTCCAGCGCAAAGCCGACCTACAAGAAGGAGATAGCGCGCGCTTGCGCGCAGAACGACATCCATGTCCTCTTTGGTACCCATGCCTTGATCTATGACTATGTGGCGTTTGAGAAACTCGGATTGGTTATCATTGACGAACAACACCGCTTCGGTGTCCAGCAACGATCCAAACTGCACGCCAAAGGTGACAACCCCGACCTATTGATTATGACCGCGACGCCTATCCCGCGCACCCTGGCGCTGACTCTTTACGGAGATCTGGATATCTCCACTATTGAAGGGCTCCCGCCCGGACGCAAGCCGATCAGAACGGTCTGGCGTTCGCACGATGCCCGCGAAAAAGTGCATCGATTTGTGATCGACGAAGTACAAAAGGGTGGACAGGTGTACATCATCTATCCGTTGATAGAAAAATCTGAGCAGATCGAGTTGGAGAATGTGGAGGACGCCTTTGCCGAACTGACCTCGGGAATGTTTTCCGATTTGAAAGTAGGTGTGGTTCATGGTCGTGTCAAACCGAAAGAACGCGATAAGATACTCAGGCAGTTTCATGACGGTGATCTGCAGGTGCTGATGGCCACAACCGTGATCGAAGTCGGTATCGATAATCCCAACGCCACCCTGATGGTAATCGTGCACGCCGAACGATTCGGTCTGGCCCAGTTGCATCAATTGCGGGGGCGCATAGGTCGTTCCGACAAGCAGGCTACATTGGTGGCGCTGGCGCACCCGCCCCTTTCGGAGATCGCACGTAAACGCTTGCAGTATTTCAGTTCGACTGCCGATGGTTTCGCCATCGCTGAGGCCGATATGGAATTGCGCGGACCGGGGGAGATGTTCGGTCTCAAGCAGTCCGGAATCCCCCAACTGAAGGCGGCGCGTTTGTCGATGGACCGCGACTTGATAGACTCGGCCCGCAGTCTGCTGGGCAGGTTGCACGACAAACCGAACAGCCTTGACGGCGCTCATCGTCGTTTGCTGGCTTATCTGGTGCAAGCCGCCGAAGTTAAGCCAACTGAACTTGGCGGCGGCTAAACTGAAACTATGGCCGTTATTCACTCAAGTATCGAGGAAGACCGATGAATCAATTCGACGAAAAGATGGACCCGTACTTTTTTCAACTGGTCGTTTCACTACAGGGCGGGGCTATGCAGCAGATGGGCAAGATTGCCTCACCCCTGACCGGCAAGGTGGAACGTAGTCTCGACATGGCCAAGAGCTCAATCGACATGTTGGGTATGGTGAAAGAGAAAACAGAAGGAAATCTCAGCGACGAAGAGAAGAAACTGATCGAGCATGTTCTTTATGAACTGCGCCTCAATTATGTCGATGAACTGAAAAAGCCGGGCGAACCGTCGACGGAGAGCCGGGAAACCGATCAGGCGGCATCGGCCGAAGAGCCCGAGTCGGATCAGGCAGAAGCCGGTGCCGATTCCGAGGCGGAAACTGAAACGGATAAAGACTGAACCACCGGTCCGAGTGGCCCGACCTGCCCTGCTTTTAGCTTGTATTGGCGTGGCCTATCGGTATATTGGAGAGTGGTTAAGATGGTGTCAAAACCCAAAGCCGAGCAGACGGTCTCCCAAGACAAGCTGATCGCTGAACTGGGTGAACAACTCGAATTCGACCGCCCTCTGGCGGAGTTCACTACCTTTGGCACCGGCGGACCCGCCCGGCTCTTTTTGGAAGCGAAGTCAATCGAGGCGATGACTCAGGCTGTGGCCGCAGCCAACCGACTGAAACTGGATTATCTTGTTATAGGCGGCGGGTCCAACCTTCTGGTGGCCGATTCCGGATATGACGGGCTGGTGATCCGAGCAGGAATCGGCGGGTTGAAACTCTTGAAGGAAACCGAGATTGTCTGCGGCGCCGGTGAGGACCTGATGTCGCTGGTCGATTTTGCGGCCGGCCACTCATTGTCCGGGCTTGAATTCGCCGCCGGTATCTGGGGCTCGGTGGGTGGCGCTGTTTTCGGCAACGCCGGCGCTTACGGCGGAGATATCTCGCAAGTTCTGGCCGAAGCTACTCTGGTAGACACCAAAGGTCAGGTTAAGACTGTCGGTTCAGAGTATCTGCGTTTCGGATACCGTGATTCACGCCTGAAGTCAACCCAGGAGATAGTGGTAGAGGCTCGTTTTCGGTTGCAAAAGAGCGACGAGAAACAAATCCGCGACAAAGTAAACTCGATACTCAAAGAACGAGAGGCCAAGTTTCCGCCGACCGACAGATGTGCCGGATGTATTTTCAAGAATATTCCGGATGCCGACAGCGAACACGGCAAGATTCCGGCCGGTCGGCTGCTCGAAGAAGTGGGCGCCAAGAGCATGTCGGTTGGCGATGCCAGAGTAAGTGAAAGACACGCCAATATCATAGTTAACTCAGGGAAGGCGACCTCAAAGGATATCCGGCGGTTAGCCGACAAATTAAAAGAGAAAGTCTTTGAGAAATATGGTATAATGTTGCAGGAAGAAGTTATTCAGGTTGGCCAGTTCTAACTTTACAGGAGGATTATCGAGCCCTTATTAACGAAGTAAACTGAACGTGATTATTGTGCCTGAGTGTGATTACTACGCTCCATCGAAAACTCCTCATTCTTGCCGTTGCCGTGGCCCTTGCCATATTGTCGGCATGTCCGGCACTGGCGGATGGCCTTTTTGTAGCAGAATTCGACGACCCACCCGGGGCTGTATCTCAATACCGTGAGCCGGACTACAGTTTTTCGGCAGCTCTGTATCCACTGTCCTTCCCCTTGATTTCTCAGAGGATGAAACGCCAGCCTGTATTGGTCCGGGCAAGTTCGGCCACCTCCTCGCTTACTTTTAACACCGAGTTCTACAAACGCGGAAAAAACTCGCAGTCGCTGGTGCCGATTTCAGCCGATGCTCAGAGGTTCATGAACTACCGGTTGGACAAGAGCACCCGCGAACAGTTTCGCAGAGTAACGACGCGGGCAATCACCAATCCTAACCGAAAGAAACAAGATGCCGGACTGGGAATCACGGTAGCACTGCCCAGGCGTCTCGATCGAGTGTTTGGTGAAGGCGGCGCCGGACTGAAAGTGACCGGTTTTCGCAAAATCACTTTTTCGGGTCGCTCCAACTGGACCGATGCGGCCAATTCAGACACCCATCGTCAAAGCAAGTTTCCATCCTTGAACATGGAGCAGGTTTACCAGTTCGATATCACCGGTACCATAGGTTCCAAGATCTCCGTGAAAGTGTCCCAGAACAGCCAGACCGACATCCCACTGGCCAACAGGATTCAACTCCGCTACAAAGGTGATGAAGACGACATTCTCAAAGTGATCGAGGCCGGTAACACCAATCTCAGTCTACCGCGCACCGCCCTGGTGGGGTACTCGGCCAGAGTGAACGGGCTGTTTGGTATCAAAGCGGCGGCTCAGGTGGGCAGTCTCAAAATGACCGCTATCGCCTCGCAGGAAAAAGGTTCGGCCGACCGGATTGCTATCACCCCGGGCGGCGAGGAGAATGCAACGGTCATTCGCGATTACGAATTCGCCAAAGGACGTGTTTTTGATCTGGGCTACCCCGGGGAGTTCGAAGCCGACGATAAGATTGTCAACCTGATTATCTATGAGGAAATGCGAAGTGCCAAGGATATCACCGAGGCCGACGGTGTTGCCGAGTTCATGGTCGATCCCCGCGATCCGAGCCTCTATGCAACCGAAGGTCAGGGTGGAATTTATGTCAAGGAGGTATCCTCCGAATCCTACACCTGGGAGGATGATCCGGAACGTAACCTGCACTACGTAGTTTTCAACTCGGAAAAGGGCCGGAACTTATGGTTGGGCGCGTATATACAGGTACAGAAAGGAAATGACACGATCACCATAGGGGACCTGACCTATGGCACCACCGGGGACTCTCTGGCCCTGCGAATTCTAAGACCCCACGATCCCATTCCGGATTATCAGTCCTGGAAACTCATGTGGCGAAACTGCTACAACATATCACGCGGGGTCGAACTGGAGGACCTGAATCTCAAAGTTCTCAAGGGCCTGGCCGGAAGCGAACTGACCACCAATGTTCTGGACTATCAGGATGTGGGTGGTCTTACCCAGAACTACATCGAAATCCTCGGGCTGGATCAGTATAACTCGGCTAATCAGAAAGTCCCGGACGGACGTGTGGATGATCGTCCGGATATTTACCGACCCGACTGGGGTCTGATAATATTCCCTAACCGTGAACCGTTCAGAACCAGATCGACTTTCTTCGATGTCTCTGGAAATGAAACCCAGTTTCTCCAGGACACCGTTCCCGAGATCTACGTGTCCACCAACACCAGTAGCGCCCAACGGGACAACAGCCAGTACTTCCTGCGCATCTCTACCAAATCACGCGGATCGATCATTCGTCTCAACCGAGCCAATATTATCGAAGGTTCCGAACGGGTTACGGCCAACGGCAAAGCCCTCACCAAAGGCACAGATTACACCATCGACTACAGTTTCGGCCAGATCAACCTGATCAGTCAGGAAGCGCTGGACCCGAACTCCGAGTTGGCCGTGGACTTCGAGTATGCGCCGTTTTTGGCCATACAAAAGAAGACCCTGCTGGGACTGCGATCCGAATATGAGTACAGCAAGGACTTCAAGTTCGGCACGACAGTTCTCTATAAGTCGGACAAAGCTCAGGATCGCAAACCGCGCGTCGGGCAGGAAACAGCCAAGGCCCTGGTATATGATCTCGATGCCAGCCTGACTCTCAGGCCGAGCTTTATCACCAAGATGGTTGATGCCCTCCCTTTGGTCGAGACCGAGTCGCCCTCGAATTTTACTATCTCAGGCGAGATAGCCCAGTCGCATCCCAACCCCAACATCGATGGAGTCGCATACGTCGATGATTTTGAATCGGCGCTTGACCAGCTATCCCTGCGAACGAGCCGGACCTCATGGACCAAATCATCGCAGCCGGTGACCTTGGGTGATGGCTGGATTCGCGGCCAGATGTTGTGGCACACGCCACGGGACCTGGTTAGCGTCGATGACGTTTGGGATCGTGAAGCGGCTCAGGGTCAGGGAACGGTGCGAACCTTCCGCATGATTTTCCGACCGCGCCACGTCGAGACGGAAATCATAGTAGACGATCAGGATCAAGTCCTGGTCGACACCGTGGCTACCGGGCTGTCTTCCTGGGCCGGGATCATGCGTTCTCTCCCCGGTGGCGTCGATCCCAAACGTGCACAGTTGCTTGAAGTCCGGGCTCGGGCCAAAAGCGGAAAACTCCATTTCGACTTTGGGCGAATAAGCGAAGATGTGAACGGCAACGGCTTCGCCGAGTCGGAGGACGGCATCACCTCCGGTGGCGCCCAAAACGGCGCCGTTGAAGAGGACGAAGATGTTGGTCTGGACGGGCTCATCGACGCGGATGAATCAGAAATCTACGACCAGATCAAACACGTATATCCCGATCCGGCCGGTGACAACTGGTACTTTTTGGACGACGGCAAGTGCCCCATACCGAACTGCGACACCATCGACTGGGAAAACGAAGCCACTCGGTATGAGTGGCTCAACGGCACGGAAGGCAACATCAATGATCCATCGGTGCAGGGCAGGCCGGACCAGGAAGTTCTGTCCAGTGGACTAAAAACGGCCAATTCGTATTTCTCATTCGTTTTGGATTTCGAAGCTGATTCCTTCAAGGTGCCGGAATCCAACTGGCCGCCCGGCGTTGGCGAAGATCGGCAATGGTGGACCTATCGTATTCCCATTCAGGACTCGACGGCGCTCGACACCATCGTTGATGCCAGCGGTATGCCTCGGTGGGAGGATGTGCAACATGTCAGAGTGTGGTTTGAAGACGATTCCATGGACGACGACAGTTGGGACACGGTGGAAGTTGCGGCTTGGTACTTCGTTCAGTCGAACTGGCAAGACTCGGTGATTTCGCCTGAGGAAGAACCGTTGACACGATTTGTGGTCGCCTCGGTCAGTACCGAGGACGGCACTTTCAGTCCTCCCAGCGGCGTTGAGGCCTACGAGGACCCGACTACAAATGTCACTGAAGCTCAGCGTGGTCTGCTTTTGCAATTCCAGAATCTGAACAACATCGATACCTGTCTGGCGGTAAAAGAGATGATCGCCGTGGATCAGTATTCAGGCTACCGCGGCATGGAGATGTTTGTTTACGGCGATCCCTCGATGGGTATTAGTCCGGACATTCGGTTCTTCTTTCGCATCGGATCAAATGCCGCCAATTTTTATGAGTATCGGACTTTCATAGACACTGGCTGGAGTAACGGCAATCATGTCAAATTCAATTTTGATGAGTTGACCGGGTTCAAAGATTCATTGATCCGGAATAGTCCCAAGGGGCAGCAGCAGAATATTGATGACAGCAACTCCGTTTATCGAATCAAGGGGAAACCGAATCTAAACGAGGTTCGCTACTTCGCGGCCGGAATTGTCAACACCGCAACTTCGGATACGACCTTGAACGGATTCGTCTGGCTGGATGAGTTACGGGTCACCGGTGTGCGCAAGGATGTCGGTACGGCCGGCCGGTTGTCGGTTAGCGGTTCCCTGGCCGACTTGCTCACCTATAGTTTCAATTTCGATTCCCGAGACCCCTTCTTTCGCCCCATTTCATCGGCAACTCGAGGCGGCGGGCAGAACAATCTCGGCAGCGGCAAAACCACTACTTCGTATCGATACAGTCTGACTCTTCAGGCCCATCGCTTCCTGCCGCCGTCATGGGGCGCCAACATTCCAATCGGCTACACTTATTCCAAGCGAACCACCACGCCGCTTCTGCGCACGGGTACAGACATTGTTCTGCCCGAGGAGGTCCGCCAGCTGGAACAGGACCTCGAAGAAAGCCGTAGCTTCACCATTCGTGAGTCGTTCAGGCACAAGGGTAAGAACCTGCTGTTTGACATACTGCTTAACCGAGTCAGTAACAACGTGACCTATGGACGAAAGGTCTCAAGGCGTGTAACGCAGCCATACGGGTTCAATGAAAACTTCGGTGTCTCCTCCAGTCTGGATATGAATATCAAGGGTATTCCCAGACCGCCGATTCTCTTTTGGACAAAGTCGATTCCGGTGTTGAAACGGTTCTCGGAGACCACTATCGGTATATATCCCACCAATTGGAAATTCTCAGGTAATTTCAATCGTAATATCAGTGTAACCGACGACCCCAACGATAACCGTCGCTCCACATACAAGCGAGACTTCGGCGGACGGATGGACCTGGGCTACAACCTGTTCGACAATCTGAAATCCAGTTTCAACCTTTCTACAAAGCGCGATCTCTCTGATCACGATCTGGTCAATGTCTCGCTGAATGACTTCCGACTCGGTTTGGAGACAAGTTTCTCACAATCGTTCAAAAGTAGTTTCGATCCGAAGCTGCTGAGTTGGTTCACCACCTCTTTCGGTTATCAGGCCGGATACTCAGACTCCTGGGATCGAACCATCGAGGCACGTCACACCAAAATGTCTCGCTCCTGGAACGTCAAAGGTCGCTTTGATCACCTCGGCCTGTTTGGAGGAAAGTCAACCGGTGGCGAGCGTAAGTTTGCCGGACGACGTCGCACCACCCCCCGCGGCCAAAAGAAAGACAAGGACGGAGAGAAAGAGGAGGAAGACAAAAAGACCAAGGGGCGCCCCATTTATGACTATCCCTTGTCCCTCATGCGATTCCTAACCGGGTGGATCAAGCCGCCGACCTACAGCTATGGACAGTCCTTCAACAGTTCGGTGCCGGGGACGCTGGAACGACCTTTGTGGCGATATCGATTCGGGCTGGAACGCACCACCGACGTTGCCGTCGTCAACCAGAGTCGTTCGGTCTCAGCCGGTGAAGGAATCAACTATGACGCCTCCTCAGGTTTCAGTTTTCTCGGCGGTATCTCCTGCGATGTGGCCTTTAAGCGGTCGATAACACGAGATGTTGTCAAGCAGGGTTCGCGCAAAGAAAGTATCTCCACCTCCTGGCCCGAGTTGAAAATCAGGATACAGACCTTCAAAACACTACCGCTGTTGAAGCCGATCGTAAATCGTCTGATCGACGTTTTCGCACCCCGGACCGGTTTTTCGCGGTCGACCAAGGAGACGGTCGATCTGGACGGCGGCTTCACAACTCAGAAGAGCGTGTCCACCAAGTACAACCCGTTGTTGTCGGTGAACTTCAAAGTGTTCAAGGACCTCAGTCTTAACGGTAGTGCCGCCATGTCCCGCGATGAGAGCGAGAAATACAACCTCTCCGACGGCAGCCCACAGTCAAAGTCGCGATCAAGCACCCGCTCATTGGCTTTCGATACCAAGTACTCCTTCCGAGCGCCGGGGGGAATAGGCATCCCATTACTCGGTCGCCTGAAATTCCAGTCACAGGTGTCGATCACCCTGACCGTCAAGATAAACGCCAGCAAAGCCGAAACCTCTTCGGGCGGAAGACCGTGGGTGGCATCTTCTGACAAATCCGATTTCTCCTGGAGCGCGGTGGTAGGTTACTCCTTCAGCCGACAGATCAAAGGCGGCCTGTCCACACGCTGGCAGGATTCCAACGACAACTATCGCAACCAAAAACGACACATGCGCGAAGTTTCCATCTGGACAGAGATTCGCTTCTAAATGCTTTTCCGTTGACATAACCTGCAAATTCGATGACATTGGCTGCATGTGTCAATACCCTCAAGCGTGTGTGACGGCGTTGGCGCTGGCCGCTTTGGGCTTCGCCTGCCTAACGGACTCAGTCGTCCCTCCAACGTTCGACGGTCACCGTGCTTTGCAATGTCTCAATCGGCAGGTGTCGTTCGGCCCCCGTGTCCCCGGCAGTGAGGCCTGGCGGCAATGTCGAGAGTACTATACAACGTACTTCGACAGTCTCGGTTTGTCCGTCGATTCTCAGGCATTTGACTTCGTTGACCCATATTCTGGTGCGACGATTCCGCTTGTTAATCTCAGAGTCATCATTGAAGGCCAGGACCCACACCAGCCCGGTTTGCTGCTGGCCGCCCACTGGGACAGCCGACCCCGCACCGACCTGGCAGTAGACAGATCATTGGCCGCTTTGCCGATTGACGGCGCCAACGACGGCGCTTCGGGGGTAGCCGTACTCATGGAACTGGCCGGACTACTGGCCGCTCAACCGCCTCCGGTAAAGGTTGAACTGCTCTTGTTGGATGGTGAAGACTGGGGGCGGGCAGGCCATGTGGATTACTACTTATTGGGTTCTCGCGAGTTTGCCCGGCGCGGCATTCGGGGCAAGTACCGCTTTGCAATCGTGCTTGACATGGTTGGCGACAAAGACCAGCAGATATATCGGGAAGGGTATTCCGAGGAGTATCATCCCGAGTTGAACGACATGGTTTTTGATCTGGCCAAAGAACTTAACATTACCACCTTTCACGATTCGGTCAAACATCATGTGCTCGACGATCACCTGCCCCTCAACGGCGGCGGCGTACCGGCCATTAATCTGATTGACTTCGACTATCCTTATTGGCACACCGAACTGGACACACCTGATAAGTGTTCGGCCGAGTCGCTTGAGAACGTCGGCAAGCTAACTACTAATATCATTTATAATTCATCATTATGGCCGAAAAACTAATCACCAAACTACGCGATTTCCCCGCCGTCGAAGAACTTCTCCAGCGTACCTCGTTGGCTGCCACTATAGTTTTGGTCCCGCGTCCCCTGGCCGCGGCGCTTGTCAAAGAGGTAATCGCCCAAGCCAAGGCCAGTCTGAAAACCAAAAAGGTGAAGATCACCGAAGCCTCGATAGAAAGAGATATCACCCGAGCTATCGTAGGGTCCCGAAGGCAGGAGATAACACCCGTAATCAACGCCACCGGGATCGTCATCCACACCAACCTGGGACGGGCGCCCCTGGCTGCGGAACTGTTCGATCAAGTCAGGGATGCCGTCGCGGGTTTCGGCAACATCGAATACGATCTGGCTGGTGGCGCCCGCGGCGGTCGGGGCGCGGCTTGTGAGAGGTATCTGGCGTTGTTGTCTCAAGCCGAAAGCGGTGTCGTGGTCAACAACAACGCCGCCGCTCTGCTGCTGATTCTGAACAGCCTGGCCAACCGCAAGGAAGTTATCATCTCTCGCGGCGAGTTGGTCCAGATCGGCGGTGGTTTCCGCATCCCCGACATTCTCAAGAAATCCGGCGCCCGCCTGCGCGAGGTCGGCAGTACCAACATCACCACCCTTGAGGACTACCAGGACAACGTCACCGAGCGCACCGGCATGATTCTGAAAGTCCACAAAAGCAATTTCATGCAAGCCGGGTTTACCGAGGAGGTGGCCGTGGGACCGCTGGTCGAACTTGGCCGCAAGTTTGATGTCCCGGTAGTGAACGATCTTGGCAGCGGTGTGTTCATCCCGACCAAAAAGATTCTCGGTCATGTCGAGCCGACCGTGCAGCAATCGGTCAAAAGTGGCGCCGACCTGACCTGCTTTTCCGGCGACAAGATGCTCGGAGGTGTGCAATCCGGGTTGATCGTCGGTCGCAAGGCAGTGGTCGAAAAACTGAAACGCAATCCAATCTTCAGAACCATGCGGCTGGATAAAATCATGGTGGCCTTTCTTGAGCGTTTGCTTCGGGTCTATTTGGACGGCGATCCGTGCGACCATGTCAGGCTTTGGCAAATTCTGGCCGTGCCCGAGGCGACCTTGTACGAACGGGGCCGACAAATCCTCGACGAGCTCGGCCAACCTGACGGTCTGTCGGTGAGCGCAACCTCTGCTTATGTCGGTGGCGGCGCCCTGCCGGAAACGAGGCTGCCGTCGGTAGGTATCGTCTTTGATTCGAAGTATCGACCTACCGCCATGATGCGCGACTTTCGGGCTTTGGAGCCGCCCGTAATCGGGCGCATAGAAGATGACCGGTATATCCTCGACCTGAAAGCGGTTGGCGAAAACGAGATGACCGCACTCATTCGGGCAATACGCAAGGTGACCGGTTAATCTATGCTGGTCGTTGGCACAGCCGGGCATATCGACCACGGCAAGTCGGCCATTGTCAAACAGCTCACCGGCTCCGACCCCGACCGCCTGCCCGAAGAAAAACTGCGCGGTATGACCATTGATCTCGGCTTTGCCTTCCGTGGCGACGAAGATAATCAGACCATAGCTTTCGTTGATGTACCCGGCCATGAGCGCTTTGTCAAAAACATGATTGCCGGGGTGGGCGGTATCGATGTTGTTATGCTGGTGATTGCCGCCGACGATGGCTGGATGCCGCAGAGTCAGGAGCACTTTCAGATCGTCCGACTCCTGGGTATCAAGAACGGCCTCATTGTAATCAACAAAATCGATCTGGCCGAGGCCGATTGGCTGGACATGCTGGAAGAAGATGTACGCGAGAAAGTATCCGGCACTTTTCTGGCCGAGGCGCCTATGTTTCGGGTCAGCGCGCAGACCGGCGCGGGATTTGAGCAGTTGGGTGTCTACCTCGACGGACTGGCCGGCCAATTAACGGCACGGCGCGACATCGGAAAGGCCCGGCTTTACATAGATCGATCATTCGTGCTCACCGGTATCGGCGGCGTGGTGACCGGCACCCTTCGCGGCGGTGGTTTTTCGGTCGGCCAGACGGTGGGCGTATGGCCTTCGGGTGTTAGCGGCAAGGTGCGTTCGTTGCACGCCAATAACAGTGACGTCTCGACCGCCGAACCCGGGCAACGCACCGCCCTGACCCTGACCGGGGTCGACAAAGAGAACCTCACGCGAGGTGGTGTCATCACCGACCGGCTTGACCACGCATACTTCACTCGGCGACCGGTGTTGGCCTTGTCTGTGGAACTCTTACCGGAAGCTATGGTCTCGCTGGCCGACCGTCGAAGAATCCTCTTCATCACCGGCACCACGGAACTTGAAGGGGAGATCAGGATTCTCGGTTCCAAGGAGATCAAGCCGGCCGAGTCGGCCATCGTATTCTTTCGTCCCGACCAACCTGTGTACACGCTGGTCGGTGATCGATTTGTTATTCGCCTGCCGACGCCCATGGTGACCCTTGGCGGTGGCTTGGTTCTGGATCATCTGACCCGCTTCCCATACCGGCGTGAGTCGGATCGGTACGACTATCTCAAAACACGCCTGTCGGGCTCAGGCGTTGATCTGGTGCTCACCGAGTTGACCAAGACAATCATGGCTGATTCGAAAACACTATTGGAGCACTCAACGCTGTCATCCGGTCAGATCTCCGCAGCGGTTAAAGCGCTGACCAAAGACAGCCTGGTCGACAGTTTCGAGGACAAGCTATTCCATGTCGAACATCTAAACGGTGTCATGGCGACTTTTGAAGAGAATAGCAAAGCCTTCCTTAAAAGCAAACCACACCTGAAAGGGTTGACCAGAGATCAGGTTGGCGAGTTCTCCGGCACCGATCGGCAGCAAACAGCCGACCTGGTCGACTGGCTGATCCATATCGGCAAATTGGTGAAACTCGGAGATCGTTACAATCTGGTGGGGCGCGGTATGAGTCTGAAGGGAAACATCAAAACGGCCCACGATGAGATAATCGCCCAATTGAAAGACCAGCCACACACGCCACCTCGGCTGGCCGTGCTGGCCAAGGAGGGCAAGGATCATCGCGAAGCAATCAAGTTCATCATAGAGTCCGGCGAAGGGTACAAGTGCGGCTCGGAGTTTTTGTTTCTATCCGACGCATGGCAGGAGATTGTCACCTATATCAAGACGACGCTCGGCGCGACCGGGCAGTTGATCGTGAGTGACCTCAAAGAGAAGTTCGGCATGTCGCGCAAGTTTGCAATTCCCATTCTTGAGGAAACCGACCGTCTCAAACTGACCGACCGCGATGGTGACATTCGCGTCAAAGGAGATCGATTTGACAACTAAGCGGCTACTTTTCAATGCGCGGGTCCATACCCAGGCGGGTGGGTTGGTCGTTGATTCGTTGGTACTGAGCAAAAATCGGATCGTGGCCGTGGGGAGCAACCTGCAGCGCGATCCGGATTTCGCAAGCTACCCTCAGATAGACATGAGCGGTCTGACAATCACACCCGGGTTGGTCGACGCCCATACACATTTCTTCTACATGGCCTTGTCATACGGCCGCGTTTGGCTTCAGGGATTGACTTCGGCCGAGGCCTGTCTTGAGCAGATTCGCGGGCACACTTCCGGCCTTGGCAAGAATGAATGGGTGGTCGGGGAAGGTTTTGAACTTGATCGTTTCACAAAGCGGGTCGAGTTGACCCGACAGATGCTCGACAGTGTCACCGCCGGTCGCCCGGCCGTGATACTGTCCAAAGATCAGCACACCGTCTGGGTGAACAGTCGTGCTCTTAAGCTGGCCGGTATCACCTCGCGCACCCGGCAGCCATCCGGTGGCAGAATCGGCCTTGGCTCAGACGGCCAACCCAACGGACTGCTGTATGAAGGACCGGCGGCCGGGCCTGTCTTCGATCTTATCGGATCACCTTCGAGCCGCCAAATCGACCGATTCTACCGGCGCGCCCTGGATACGGCCTACCGGGCCGGTGTTACCGGCGTACATTCTTTCGACGGCCCCGAGGGTTTTGAGTACTTCGCCCAACTGGCCGAGAAAGGTCGGCTGGGATTGCGCATCAATTATTATCCTCCGGCGCTGATGATTGAACAGTTGCGGCGAAGCGGCGTGCGATACGGTGTCGGCGACGAGTTTCTTAGAGTGGCCGGGGTGAAGATTTTCTCTGATGGTTCGCTGGGCAGTCAGACCGCGCTATGTTTCAACAAGTATCCCGGCAGCGACAGCCGCGGCATCGAAGTGACTTCAACGGAGAAACTCAAAAAACTGGCAAAAGCGGCCGCTCGGCTTGGCTTGCCTTGTGCCATCCACGCCATCGGAGACCTGGCCGTGTCTAACGTTCTTGACGCCTTCGAGGCAGCGCCCCGGCTGAAATCGGGCGGTCGGCATCGCATCGAACATCTGCAACTGGTCCGCCGCAAAGATATCGCTCGTTTGAAAGAGCTTGGTGTGGTTGGTTCGATGCAACCGTCACACTGCCCGTCCGATATTGACCTGGTGGCCAGGTATTGGTCAACCCGAGGTCGCAATGCATACATCTTCCGAACACTGTTAGAACGCGGCGTCCCGTTGGCCTTTGGTTCCGATGCGCCTATCGAGCCGCTGAATCCATTAGCCGGGATAGCTGCTGCCGTACAAAGATCACGTCCCGGTAAGCGCAACGTCTTTTACCCCGAAGAGCGCATAACGGCTGAGGCGGCACTTCACGGTTTCACTGCCGGGCCGGCTTTTGCTGTCGGCCAGGAATACTGCCGGGGTTACCTGCTGCCGGGCTATCCGGCTGACTTGGTTGTACTATCTGACGATATCACACGGGTGGCAGCTTCGAAAATAGCGGGCGTTGAGGTTCTGGCCACCATGCTGGATGGTCGTCTGATGTATTACCGGGATGAGTTGAAGTTCTGAGACACTGCGCATCATCCCGTGCCAGGCTCCCGTGCCCGGCAGATGTTCACATCTGCCGTGGCATCACCCTTCGACTGTGAGGCTGTGTCGCAATGGCAGGACCCTGCGAAACCACATTGTGAGACAGCCTGAGGGTTTGAGGGTGCCACCTGGAAACGCGCGAGGCGCGAAAGACGGGCTTGTCCGTGTCGGGTGGGATGACCCACCACGACTCCCGTGTGCCGAGCAGCCACCAGCCCGGCTCCTTGGTCCATTTTTCGGTTGACACAAACGCCTTCCAAAGTTAACTTATTACCAGCAAACTGAATGCCCCGCCGCCATAGACTGTTTGCCGCCTTGTGGCACGGTTTGGTCTGAGAGCCCAAGCACCGCTGGTCGGTGTAAACTGCCGCTTGCTGGTGACAGGCACCACTTGTTGGTGTCATGCACCACTTGATGGTGTGAAAATGTGGTCTGGATTTGCTCGGTGTGGCTGTCCGGCATGCTGCCGGCACTTTATCACCCACAGATCCCGACTATTTCGTTTGCACAAAAACGTCGTTTTGGACGTTGTATATATTGCGGGTTCTTGCTGGGACGGAAGGTGAGCTATGTCGGCGCTTAAACATGATTCAATTTGGACGGTTGTGGTGATCATGATGGCCGTTTCGCTGTCATGCACACGCGGTCCGGTTGATCCCATTCCTCAGTACGGCGACATTTCCGGTTATGTCAGGGGCAGTGATACACAAAAAGCAATCGACGGCGCCACCGTGACCATGGCCGACCAATCTTACCAGGTCTCCCGATCAGGAATCTACATGTTCAAGGCTGTTCCCGAAGGATACCACATGCTTGAAGCCGCCAAAACCGGCTTTCATCCTTATCGCATCTTGATCCGTGTCGTCGACAATACCGTTCACAATGTTTACATGTCCAAGATGATTGAGTACCGAGATATCACCGGAAATGTTTATCTCGATGGCAGCAGCATACCGGTCCCGGACGTTGTGGTGATCTGCGGCGACGTGTACGATACTACCGGCGCCGAGGGTTCCTACTTCCTCAAGGATGTCACGGCCCAAACACACAAGCTGTTCGCGTTGAAGAATCACTATATATCGTTTGAGACCCGGGTCATGCTGGAAAAGGATACGACCATCCCAATTCACCTGGCCAGCGCCCGACTGATCGGGACCGTGGAGCACCGTCTTTATGGTCCGGTCCAAGGCGCCAAAGTACAAGTCGGCGAGGCCGCAACCTTAACCGGAAGTGATGGTTCTTACGACTTGCTCACTGCTCCTCAGGGGACGCATCAGATCACGGTCAGCCATCCTGACTACGATTCGACCAGACAACAGGTCACGATCGGGGCAAGCGGAAGTTGGCATGACATGATTCTGACCAGGTCGATCTGTGACACCGTGCTTGTGGAGCAGGACGCCTCGATAAGCCTTTCTCAATTTGAGGACTGTGCCGACTGCCCGGACTGGGGGGGTAGCGACCGTAATTACGGCAGCGCGGAACAACTGAAACTGGAGTACTTTTTCAGGGCTGATCCCGGACCGCCGCGCCGGAGTTTTGTAGCACAAACTCGAATCTTGCTCACGTTGCCTCCACTGCCCGAGGGCGCCGGACGGTTGAACATGACTGGCCTGAGCCTTCTGCTCCATCCGACCGAGGAGTACCAGCGTGTCGAGTGGGTATCGATGCGTGCGATGGCCCTGGGAAGCGCTGCCTGGGAGGAAAACAGTGTCACCTGGGCTGACGGCCCTCGACCTTCTTTGCTCCCTATCGCAGCAGAACAAGTTCAGCCCGGTCAGCCCCTGTCTTTCGATCTGAAGCAGGTCTACCGTGACTTCGATCCGGAAGGCATGTCGGTCATGCTGCAAAAGGAGGAAATAGGGGAGGCCGATCCTGCCCAGAGGTTGAGTTTCTGGTCAAGCGAGGCACCCATCCGCGAGCTGCGACCGGCCATAGTGGTGAAATACTCGTATTAGCCCGATATGTTATTCGCTCTTGCTGTGGACACAGACGATTGGGGGATGTTCCTAAAGGCGTACTTCTTGTCGCGTAGCGGCGTTGGTTTGGGCCGTCGTCTGTCACCCCAAGCGCATTCGAGGCGGGCTTTGTTGGGGCGTCACAAGGCCGTACTCTACACGGTGTCTTGCGCGCTGCACCCGCTCACTCAACCGTTGCGACTATTAAGCTCGACTGTCGAAGCCCAAGTTGACCGAGGCAAAACGAACTGTTATATTGCACAATGAAACAACGCCCCGAATTCCCCCGTTTTCGTTTGGCTGTAATCGCGCCGGTCTTGCTGCTGCTCTTTTTGGGCTGCGCCAGTCGATATCGTCTCGATCTGTATTTGACCGTCGAGGAGGACCGTCGACACATTCAGGTTGAATCGACTCAGTATGTGTGGGGCGCCGTACTGGGCAATCCGTATGGCGACAACAAACTGGACGAGGGAAACGGTCATGTGGCCGTGGTTACGATAGGCACACGCCAGTCGAAGGGGAAAAAGAGTTCCTGGCATGGTTTCTCTTCCGACGAATACATGCGGTGTCAGTTTTACATGCAGGTTCCATCGAAGGCTGACCCCGATTCCACGGTTTTGGCAGGCAACACGCTGGTCCATCTGTTGGGGCGCTATGAACTGTCTACCGAAGAACGAGTTTTCCTGCCGAAAGAGGGTTTCTACCTGTTGGATTCGATTGCCGACCAGTCACTGTATTTCAGTGTCGACGGAACCTTTGCCAACAAGGGCGGTGAACAGCTCAAGTTCGATGGTAAAGTCAGAGTTGATAAGCAGTGACAAGGGGTCTTAATGGCCTGCCGGTTACGATTCGTCCACCAGAGCATCCTTGAAAGTCTGGAATGCGTATTCGTCAAACAGACAGAATAGAACTCGCTCCAGGTGTTTGGCCAGCGGTTGGTAGCCGTTCACGGCCCGAGTCATAATATAGGCACACGCTTTCATGGGGAAACCACCTACCCCGGTTCCAAAGGCGGGCAAGGCCAGTGAGGATAGTTTCAGATTCTCGGCCGTATTAAGGGTTGCGATAGTTGCCTGGCGAATCAACTTGTCGGTTGTACGCAAATCCTGGCCCATGACCGCGGCGTGGATCACGGCTTTATGAGGTAGTTTACCGGCTGTAGTGAATACAGCTTCACCGGGCATGATCGGCCCTTTGGCCATTGCTTCACGCTCGATAATCTCCCCACCGGTGCTCTTGATGGCCCCGGCCACCCCGGCTCCCATCCATAGTTCGTTGTTGGCTGCGTTGACGATTGCATCGACATCAACTTGGGTTATGTCACCTTTGACGATTTCAACTCTGTACGGCACCGGTTACCTCGCTGCTTTGATGAATCTACCATCGAAGATACCAAAGACCTTGGCACCCATGAATCCAAGGGCCGCACCGACTGAGGCGCCGACAAGTATGTCACCCGGATAATGAACTCCGACAAAGACGCGACTGAAAGCTACCATGGTGGCAAAGACCAGGACATACCATCGACTCTTAGGTTCAATGACGGCAAAGAGCAAAGCCTGTCCAAAGGCATTGGCCGCATGGGCCGACGGCATAGCCCAGCCGCCGCCGCAACCAACCAGGAGATGGACCTCCGGCAAGACATGGCAGGGTCGCACTCGCTCGATCAGCGGCTTGAGCAGGTGGGCCGCTATCTGGTCGGTGGCGGCCAGAGTCAGCGCTGAAAACAAGACCAGCCATCGCAAGCGGGCTTTGCCGCGCCACAACAGGATGACCATGGCGGCGCCGTAGAGCACGCGCAAAACCATATCATCGGTTATAACCGGCATCAGGAAATCCGTGACCGGATTGGCCAACTGGCCGTTCACGAATGAGAACAGAGCCCGGTCAATGCCGTTCAGATACTCAAGCATAGGTCCCTGGGTCCTCCCTTAGGAACTGTCTTACCTGCCTCATGGTGGGAGCGCCTGTACGGGCTCCGGGTCGCGTACACTTGATGGCTGCCGTCGCCGCGCCGAACTCCAGCCGCTCAGCCATGTCGAAGCCGTTTAACAGACTCCATAGATACCCGGCATGAAAGCTGTCACCCGCGCCGGTGGCGTCTACCGCCTCGACCCGAAACGCGGGCTGGCGGATTACCCTTCGCTCTTCCAATCCGGTGGACCCTTTCGTTCCCTCGGTGACAACAATACTCCCGGCACAATGGCCTGATAGTTTCCGTAGAGCGTCGGTGGCCTTACCGGTTCGAGTGAATGGGAAGGCGAACTCGTCGGCCACTACCAGATGGTCAACCAGCGGTAACAGCGCAGAGACATCGTTGCGTATCGAACCGATGTCGAATGATACCATAGCGCCGATTTTCCTGGCCCAGCGGGCCAGTTTCAACGATGCTTCAATATCCCGTCCGTCAAGATGCACTATGCGCGGATGTTGCAAGGTCGAAACTTTCAGATCGCGTGGCACTATCTCGATGACGCGATTGAGCACAATCGTGCGTCGACCACTTCCTTGTTCAATCAGCCCGACGGCCGCTGCCGACGGCCGCTTCTTGCGGAGGATGTGTCGACAATCGACTCCCTCGTTGGTGAGTTCACTAATCAACAGCTCTCCGAAGTGGTCATTTCCCACCGCCCCAATAACGGCACAATTCATCCCCAACCGGGACAGCCCCACCAAAGCATTCGGTACAGGTCCGCCACCCTGCATGCATATATCAACAGAATCGATTTTTTCTCCGGCCTCGGGCAAGCGCTTGACAGTGTATAGAAAGTCCAGCGGGATGATGCCCAATCCGAGACAGTCGAGTTGCCGTCGTTCAGGAGAGTTTTTCAATTGTTGCCTTTCCTGAACTTAGCTGCACGATGTCATTGATGAGGACATCAACGCGAGATTGTCGTACCTGAAGTTCCAACGTCACCCGATCCGAAAAATCCGCACTGCTCTGCCTGGCGTCGTGGCTGTGTATCAGTTTGGCCAGACGGTCGTAAAGCCCGAAGTCGATCCGGACTTTTATGCCACACAGTACGAATCGTTCAAGTCGACCGGCCTTATCCAGGGTTGCCGTGGCAGCGTCTCCGTAAGCCCGTACTAAACCGCCCGTACCCAGTTTGGTGCCGCCATAGTAGCGCGTAACGACCAGTAGAGAGTTGGTCAACTGGTGACCACAAACAACATCGTAGATGGGACGCCCTGCGCTGCCGCCTGGTTCGCCGTCATCAGAATACTTGAACCTGACCTCGCTTTCAAGCCCGACTCGCCAGGCGTAGCAGTGGTGGGTGGCGGCATGCTCACGTTTGCGGATTTGCTCCAGTTTTTCGGTTGCCTGGGCCACGCCCTCTACCAGCAGCGCTTCTCCAATGAACCGCGAGCCCTTGCGTTTAATTTCGGTCTTGGCCGACTGCTGAATGGTGTAGTAGACGTCATCCATCGATTGGTTTCAAACCAGCGATTTGATTATGTCCTCGATTTTATCCAATCCGACCATCGGGATGGCGCCAAAACGTACAGCTTCGGAGAGGCTGGTCTCATCGGACAGTGCGCCGTTCTTGGGATCGATTAGTACAAAAGCCAGTTTCCCGGTCTCGTTGCAAAACGTCAACAAGTCCAGAGTTGCCTTCGAATTACCATAGACTTCCGTGACCACAACCGCCTGCGCCAAGCCGACCAGGACTCGATTGGAGACAGAGAAGGCTTTGTCGGTCGGCTCGGTTTCGGGGGGGAACTCGCTGAGGACTCCACCTGCTCTGGTGATATCGATAGCCAGAGGCATCTGTTCGACCAGATCAATGTGGTCCAGCCCACCGTCCAGCACGGCGAACGATACACCTTCGCCCGCCTTGGCGCCAAGATGGGCGGCGGCATCGATACCTCGTCTGAGTGATGATACTATTTGCACGCCTGCCTCGGCGCACCGTTGGGCCAGTGTGACGGTGAGATCAATCCCCTCGCCGGTTGCTTCATCGGCTCCGACCACGGCGACAGACTTGTTGGCGCCGTCGGGAAGGCGACCCCGCACAAACAAAAGCGGTGGTGGGTCGTTCAACTCATAAAGCCCCTCGGGGTAACCGTCATCAAGCCGGGTGGAGATGATTACATCCCGTTGTTTGAGACTTTGGCAATACTCCGTGGCCTGATCGATAACGTCTCCGGCCGTACATATCTGATCGGCCTGCTCGGTTGTCAGACCGTCGATTTTCATTAATGCGTCTTCAGACGCGTTCAGAATCTCGGCAGGTTCACCAAAGCGCTGCAAGAGGGCGCTGATCATCCGGGGGCCGAATCCACAGAACTTTGTCAGGGCGACCATGATAACGGCAGAACTGTTTTGATGATCCCGGGTCATAAGGTAATGTCCTGCGCCGATCCGATTTTGTCAACAGCTATTGAGGGCCGGTGGTTCTTGAGGTTGCTCCTTCACAACACGATGCCGAGAATCACAGGTTCACAACCACGCTTAGGGCGTGGTCAGGACCCTGCGAAACCCTATGGTCGAAGCCTGAACTTTTGTAGGGTGGGTCCGTCTTCGGACCCGCCAAATCCGGAGCAACACGGCTTGACCGTGTGAGGACCACAATCGGCCGCGGCGGACCGGCCTGCAATAAAGAAGAATCGTACTATAATTCCCTGGTGGACAAACTTGAATTGTATGTAGTTTTCTCCTATTATGAAGCGTTGAACCGATGACCAAAGAGGAATGAATGCACAGATTGATCCATCTGCTCCTGAGTGCCGCCATACTGACAATGGCCTGCGCATCCGAACCGGAGACCTTCGACGAACGACTCAAAGCGGGCGAACAGGCTTTCGTAAGCGGTGAGTACTTCAAAGCTCGCGGCTACCTTCTGGAGGCGCTCAAGGAAAAACCATCCGACCGCGACCTCCTGTATCTGCTTGGGGTTACTTACTCACGCGAGCTGATGCATGATTCGGCCCTGTTTTATTTGGGCCGGGCCAACACACTGTACTCCGATGACCGTGAAATCAATCTGGTTCTGTACGAGGCGGCGCTCAAGGTCGAGGACTGGGAGGCGGCCAGGGCGGCCCTGCGGGTAATGGTAGAAACCGGCGATCCTATCCAGAGCCATCTGGAGGAACTGGCCGAACTGAGCATTCAGATGGAAGACCTTTCGTGGGCGCACTACTACTTTGGACAACTGATGCAGAGCGAACCGGATAACCCCAACCGTTGGGTGCAGACAGCCAACACGGCGGCAGACATGGGTTCGCTCTATGTCGCTATTGATCTGGTTGACTCGGCCATTGCCAAATTTGGTCCCAACGAATCGTTTCTGGCCAACAAAGGTATCTACTACGCCGTGCTGCACCAGTACACAAAATCGGAAGAGATATTTCGTTCCCTTATTCTGGCCGACAGCACCGCAATTGCCTATCGCATCAACCTGGCTTCGGCCCTGGCCTCTCAAGACAAGCCACAGAAAAAACGCGAAGCTCTCCAAATCTTCCGCATGGTCCGCAACGCCGTTGGCCCCGATGCACAATTGGATTCTCTGATTGACGTGCTCGAATCGGAGGTCGGGGTGCCCGGCGAGTAACAGGCAGTCTCGGACTGTGCTCACCCTTCGACTGCGCTCACCCTTCGACTGCGCTCAGGGTGACAGGGTTGCGGGTGGTCCAGCGTTTACACCGGTTCCTGCGTTCGCCGAAGGCGAGCGTGTGAACCGGTGTTCTTGAGGTTGCTCTGTCACAACACAATGCCGAGAATCACAGGGTCACCACCACGCCTAGGGCGTGGTCAGGACCCCGCGAAACCCTATTAGGACACAGTCTGTGTCTTCAGGGTGATAGGGTTGCGGGTGGTCCACCGTTTATGGCGGGACCGATGAATCCCAACCTAAGCGTCCATACGCCACCCAAACATGATGTCGACCTAACGTGAACGAACAGTCGGATTATTGACCACAAAAAAGGAGGGCAGGATTATTGCTAATCCTGCCCAACGCAGGGCTGTCTCTAGGAGAGACAGAGGGGGTTTTTTTGTCCTGCCTATTTAACGTATAAACAGACTGTTTTGTTCAGGTTATTCCTAAAAAAGTTGCCGCAAAGGTTGCGCTTTTCGTCCTATTTCAGGTGTATTTGAGCGGACGCCCGACCGTTTGGAAACGATCGGCACGTCCTGGTTAATTCTATGACACTCAGATGACATTTCGTTGCATTTTGCCACTGTTTGACCTACAGTCCTTCGTCGCGGGACTCTTCTTCTTCATCGCAATCCAGTTTCCAGCGACCCTGGAAGAAGCCTCTTTTGAACTGTGGGTGAGATTTGTACTTGCCACCCATGACGCCTATCTTCCGGCGGTTGGCATCGATGATCTCACCTTCGAAGCGGCCGCCGGCGTGGCGCACGGCGTTGGGGTTGGCGTGGTGGTTGGGATGCTGCTTCCAATGGCCGCGGATAAATCCACGGAAGCGACCTCTTTCGCCGATCCACTTTCCGAAGAATACGTTTTTGCCCTCATCGTTGACACCGAAATGCCCGCGAAGGAACCCGGAGATCCGACCCTTCTTGGATATCCAGAAACCACGGAAGATACCGTGGCCCTCATCGTTGTAACCCCAGCGACCGGCCAGGAATCCACGCGCGCAAGGGACTTTATCGAGCCGGAAGGCATGAAAGGCCACGGCGTTCGAATCGGCGTCGTCCAGGTAGACCACGGTATCCAGCGCCATCAGTTCGGCCATGTCAAAGGTGCGGCTGTAGGGACCGGTCTCGAATGTTACCGAAACCAGTTCGTCCACCGTGGCGGAGTCTGTTGAATCAGTCGCAGCCGGTGGGACAAAAATGTCTACGCCGATACCGTCGTGGTGGACATTGGTGAACGACTCCCATTCGATCAGATTACGGTCGGTGCGCTCCAGAATTGCGTCCTGGCCTCGTTCGAACCTGATCACCTGCCGTATAGCCAATCCGCCTCGTGTCACCGTCAGCGACCCTGTCCAGTCAGTTAGTTCCGTAACACTGGTATCCAACTCCATCTGACCCCAGAGGATGCGCAGATGGTAGTAGCCCGAAGCTGGGTCCTCGATGATCGAATCGAGCGCGCCGCTCAACAGGATGGGGTCGTCATACTCTTCTGATTCGTCGCTGTCGGCCATCAGGTCGGAATCGCCAAAACCGGGCGCCTCATCGGTGGCCCGGTAGCCGCCGGTGGCGTCATTGAGGTTAAGGTTCTCAGTCAGATTGTTTGTTTCGGTGGGACTCTCCGAACAGCCGACCGCCCAGACCAGCAGCGCAGTTAGCATTGAGATTGTAAGTAGTTTTTTCAACACCTTTTGTCTCTCCTTATCAAGGGGTGCCGTTTGTTTCTGTTTCTTACACAGAGACAAACAGAAAGCGTGCCAAAACGGGCGGCTTAAGTTAACTGGTTACCTCATTCGGGGTTGTGTTATCGGCGTCTCGGAAGACTGCGCTGTGGAGGTGTACCTCACGGTACACGACGCAATCGGTGGACGCCACGGTACAAGTCGGCGCGATCTCACGATTACGGGCAGGCAACCGGCGGCGGGCCGCCGTTGAACATAAAGTCCACCAGGTATACCAGATCGGCTATGTCCCAGCCACCATCGGCGTTCATGTCGGCTTCTTCGGGACACTCCGGACCCGGGCCACCGGTGAACATGTAATCGACCAAAGCGACCAAATCCGAAATATCGATCTGGTTGAGTGGATCGTTGTCGATATTCCCTCGAAGTCCCCGGCAACAGTAACAGTCCTGGGTGACAAAGGCCGACAACCAGAATTGCGCCAATGATACGTTGTTGAACAGGATCGGCAGAGAACCTTCGCGAACAGTTGTAAGCGCCGAGTAAACCGTGACGGTATCGCCGGGCATGAGCGTCTGGTCAACGAAGTAAGTCATTACGGCGTGCAGGTCGACGGTGTCGTGCTCTATCTTGTACCCCGGTAGGTGTATCATGCTGTCCAGCTCAGATGCCACCAATCCGCCTTCGGGCCATAGGTAGTCCGGATTAGTGGCAACATAGGCGCTGTAGGGCTGGGTACCCCAGGCGTCGGCGCAGGTGTCATTACTGTGGAAACTCAGGAGCGCCTCCCCGCCGTAGCGGGCATCGTTGTCCTGGCAGCCTGCGCCGTCGCTCTCCAGGCCGCGTATATAGATCAATCGATGCGTGGTGTCAAATCCACCTTCGTTGCCACCGCCGTCGCCCGGTATATCCCAATCAATGCCATTACCGACACTAACGTTGTCGTGCTGCTGGCCGTCGAACGAATAGACTTTCAGGGCCTTTATGATAAAGGTGCAATACTCCGGGTCCTTGGGGACCCAGAACCACTGTTCGAGGCCGATTGAATAGTCGTTGGTTACAAATGTCCCGCTTCGGTACAAGTCGAACCAGGGTGTGGTGATGACCCCTTCATAAGGACGACCCCATCCAACGCGAAGATAATTGTGGGTGTTGTGGAGGGCTTGACAAAGCAGTGTATCATCGCCGTTGATACGCAATACAAATGGTGAGCCGTCATACAGGTATACATCCGCCCCCGGGTCACAGTCGCCGCCGTACTGGGTGTAGTCGAGGTTGCAGCCACCGTCGGCATCATTGCCCTTGACACCGAAATTGCCGTCGTTGTCTACCGCCAGGCCCAGGCAAGTAGTCCAGATTTGATCGATAGCCGGTGCGTAGTAATCACAGGAGTCACCCATCCCGTCGCCATCGAAATCCTCCTGGGCAGGATTGTACACATTGGGGCAGTTATCGTCCGGGCAGGTGTTGTTGGGCAAACCGGGATTGCCGTAGCCGTCGCCATCGAAGTCGGTGCAATCATCACACTCGTCGCCGATAAAGTCGTGGTCAGCATCGGCCAGGTTTGAGTGATACAGTCCCGGGCAATTGTCGACACTGTCGATAAAACCATCGCCGTCGGAGTCCTCGGGGACCATCAGCGGATAAAGATCATAGGTCTCACCCTCCTCGATAGTATAGGGCGTGTCCCCAATGCCGTCGCCATTGTTGTCGACGCCTGTATAGTCCGACCAGTAGTTACCCTCTTGTTGATAGACGGAGTACCAATAGTCGGTTCCGTCGCCATAGTCCTGCGCCTGAGTGTCGCCGGCGTTGTTGTTATGGAAACTATTGTGGTGGAAAGTATTGTTCTCCCCGCCACCCATACACATGCCAAGTACAAGCGCCCGACCGACGTTCCAGTAGAAATGGTTGAAGACAACATCATTGTACTGGGACATGAGCATAGACATGCCGACACCGTTGCCGACAACGAAGTTGCTGCGCACGATATTATCGGAGTGGTAGAGACTGACCGAATGTTCGAAATGTATTCCGATCGAACTGTTGAGGCCAACTACGTTACCGATTATCTGATTGTCGGCATTGTTGCTAAAACTACCGTAGACATCCTCATAGAAGTATACGCCGGTAACGTTATCCCAAATATAACAGCCTCGAATGGTGCAGAAAGAAGATGCCGTCAGAGATATCCCCGCCGCGCCGTTGTCGTAAACGAAGCAGTCTTCTACAAGCACGTTTTCTGTCTCCACGATCCTGATACCGGAATCCCAGGCACCTTCGTATGGCCCCAGCGGTCCGCCGTGCTGAACGGACAGGTTCTTGATCACAACTCCCGCAGCCGAAACCAGAATGCAATCACCACTGTCCGAAGCGTCGATGACAGTGCTGTTGCGAGTCTCACCGAGCAACGTGACGGCCTCAGTAATGGCAACATGTTCGTAATACCTGCCGGGGGCGACCTGGACGGTGTCGCCTACCGACGCTACATCGACCCCGGCCTGGACCGTTGGCTGATCGGCGGGGACATAGATTACAGTTGAATTGGTTTTGGCCGCAAGAGCTAAAGCCAGGGTCAGGCCAAGCGGAAATGCCTTCAAACGAGACCTCCTGTCATGAGTCATCGTAGACTTCAGTATACAATATATCGGAAAGGCGGAATCTGTCAAGCAAATCGGCGGTTCTCCGTGCGTGGTATGCGTCGTCGTGCGCCAGGCGGTACCCCACCCAGAGGCTTTGCGTCGGGTGGGATTCGGTGAGTACGCAAGGTAACCCACCTGGCGCTTCGCTTTAGGTGGGGTACAAGATTCGTCCTTCGACTGCGCTCAGGACGACACGGTCAAGCCATGGTTCTCACATTCGGACCAGGGGTTTCGACCTACAGGACTGGCGGGTTCACGCCGCGGCGCGCAGGCGAAGACGGACCCGCCCTACCGGACTATGCACCGTCGGCGTCATTGCGAGCGACCAGAGGGGCCGCGGCAATCTCAATCTTCGGTACCCCACCCAGAGGCTCTGCGTCGGGTGGGATTTTTGCCGCCAGCAACATTTTGCTGCCTGAGCCGTCTAATGGTATGGCGAGATGAGACTTTGCCCGCAAAAGCCGGCAGCGCCAACGGCAGGGTGAACAGAGGAGAGACTCTTGAATCTAAACATCGAATCACTCGGAAAACGTTATCGAGGCAATGTCTGGGGTCTGAGGAAGTTCAGTCTAAATGTCCAGCCGGGGTTGCTCGGCCTTCTGGGACCTAACGGCGCCGGCAAATCTACCCTGATGCGTATCCTGGCCACAGTCACCAGGGCGACCGAGGGCAGCGTAACTTTCAACGATGTCGACATCGAGCGTTCACCAAACAACGTGCGTACCGTGCTGGGCTATCTACCGCAGGATTTCGGTGTCTACCCACACCTGAACGCGGTCGAATTCCTGACTTATCTTGCCGCAGCCAAAGGGATCGGTGGCGCCGGGCAGCGGATCGATCAGCTATTGGAGCTGGTCAACCTGACCGAAGCCCGTAAACGTCCTCTGGGTTCTCTATCCGGCGGTATGAAGCAGCGGGTTGGGATCGCCCAAGCTCTGTTAAATGACCCCAAATTGCTGATTGTCGATGAACCAACGGTCGGTCTCGACCCGGAGGAGCGGGTTCGCTTTCGGAATTCGCTGTCGGAGTTGGCCGGGGAGAGGATTGTGATTTTGTCCTCGCACATTGTTTCCGATGTTGCCGCCATAGCCACCAGAGTGGCTATTATTAACCGCGGACGACTCATTGCCCAGGCCACTCCGGAGGAGTTGCTCAGGTCGGTGCATGGAAAAGTCTGGGAGTGGGTGGTCCCGTCAACGGAGCTGCCCAAGTTGCAGCAACGGCTGCTTATTTCCTCCAGTATCCGAACCGATCAGGGGGTGCGCATTCGCGTCGTCGAAGAAAGCTGCCCCGATGAGAGCGCAGAGGCTGCGTCTCCGACGCTCGAAGATGCCTATCTTTATATACTGGCCCATGACCGAAACAACGGTAACTCAGCCCGACAACCGAGCGAGCGTTCATGATGCCGAATCATCAAGAGCCCATCGGCCAAGAGGTCTCAACCTATCCTGAGCCTGCGCAATTGTTCACGACCGTCCAGCCGACAACGGTCCCGGGTAAGATTATTCAATTCCCACTATGTCGATTTGTACTGGTGCTGGCTTTTCTGTCGCCGGTGAATCTGGCCGGAATGGCATTGGACCAGTCATTGACCGACTCAAGCGGCTGGGCGAAGCTTCTTCTTGCCCTCGCCGCCTCCATTCTTATGTACGCTGTCTACTGCCTCTACACACGTTTGATCGAACGACGCAAAGCATCGGAGTTGGCCTTGAGGGGCAGCGTTGCCGAATTCGGACGCGGTTTTGGAATAGGTACTGCTCTAATGGTAACGGTCGTGGCCGTGCTGGCCGTCGGCGGATACTACCGTATTGAGTCGTTCGATCCGAACCCGGCCATCGCAGTCCAGGGATTCCTGCGGATGTTCTCCGCTGCCTTTCTGGAAGAAATGGTCTTTCGGCTGATCGTCTTCAAAATCACCGAGGAGGCTCTGGGTAGCTGGTTGGCTTTGGTAGTGCAAGCCGCTTTGTTCGGTCTGGTGCATGCCGGCAATCCAAACGCCACCTGGTTCAGCTCGGTAGCCATCATGGTCGAGGCCGGAGTTCTGTTGGCCGCGGCCTTTATGTATACACGTCGCATTTGGATGATCTTCGGGCTGCATCTGGCCTGGAATTTCATACAGTCTACAGTCTTCGGCCTGACCGTTTCGGGCCACACGGTGGAGGGATTGGTGAGGCCTTCAGTCACCGGACCAGAGTGGCTGACCGGCGGTGCCTTTGGGGTCGAGGCTTCATGGTTGGCGGTGGGACTTTGCCTGATGGTCGGCTTGGTCATGCTCAAGAGAGTCGTTGGTGTCGGGCGAACCGTGCAGCCGGTCTGGCGACGCTCCAAAAAGCCATCCCTATTCCCAGCCGATGTACCCTGAGATACGGAGAGGTCCGGCAATGACTGCTCTTTACCACACCGTGCTGGCCGACTTCCGTGAACGCACCAGGCGTTACAGCTTTCTGGTCGTGCTCGGACTCAATCTCTACCTGGGATACCTGGTCTACGTGGGAAAGTTCACGGCTCGACTGGGCAACTATCGAGGTGTCGGTAACTCAGCCTGGGTCGGCAGCACCATGACCATGACCTGCACGCTACTGTTGATGATGTTCGGATTCTACGTGATCAAAAACGCTATCGATCGCGACCGGACCACCGGCGTTGGCGAGATACTCGCCACTACACCGCTCACGCGAATAGGCTATCTGTTCGGCAAGCTCCTCAGTAACTTTGCAGTTTTGACCTCGATGTTGATGATTGTAGCGGCATCAGGAGCGGTCATGCAACTTGTCGACCCCGGTTCCGGCAGCTTTGATCTGTGGCATTTGCTGGCGCCGTTTGTGTACATCGGGCTGCCGACTATGCTGCTCACGGCCGCCTTTGCAATACTGTTCGAATCGATCCGGTGGCTGCGCGGTGGGCTGGGGAATGCCGTCTACCTGATCATGATAACGATGAGCCTGCCGCTGGCCATGGAGACCAAGCGTCCAATTTTCGACTTTGTTGGGCTCAACCTTTTTGAGACAAGCATGAAAACAGCGGCCTTGGCTCAGTTTCCGGGGGCCAAACTGAATTTCAATCTCAATCCGGAGTTCTTCCCCGGTTTGGAACAGTTCCAATGGGACGGTATCGAGTGGACCTGGGCGGTGGTGCAGCCGCACTTCTTCTGTGTCGGGTTGGCCTTCTTTATTACCATGCTGGCGGTGCCGTTCTTTGACCGATTCGATCCATCGAAAACAAAGCGCCGGGTCAAAAAGACTCCCGTGGATTCCAACAACGGTATGGTTCGTTCTCTTGCCGAGACCACACCTTACCATCTCAGTCATTTGGCCGCGGTGCGTTCGGTGTTCAGCCCGGTTGCACTTTTGTTGGCCGAACTCAGGGTGATGCTCAAGGGCTTTCACTGGTCCTGGTACGTTGTGCAGCTGGGCTTGATCGTTGCCTCGCTGGCTGCGCCCTTCGAGATTGCCCGAACTTATATTTTGCCGGTGGCATGGGTGTGGCCGCTGTTAGTCTGGTCGAAAATGGGGACGCGTGAACTCAGGTGGAACACGTCGCAGATTATGGTCAGCTGTCCGTACCCGGTGTCGCGTCAATTGCCGGTCGCCTGGCTGGCCGGAATTACTGTCGCTCTCGTCGCTGGAGGTGGAATCGCTATCAAGGCTCTCATCCTGGGTCAGTTTTCCTATCTTGCGGCGTGGCTGACGGCGGCCCTCTTTATTCCCACCCTGGCCATGACTCTGGGAAAAGTAAGCGGAACCAACAAGCTGTTTGAGGTTGTTTACATGACTCTTTGGTATGTCGGGCCGATGAACCATATCGTGCCGTTGGATTTCCTGGCCGCTTCCCCGGAGGCCATCACGACCGGCGTACCGCTGTATTATGCCGGGGCAACTGCGCTGTTGATTCCGATCATGTTTGCAGCCGGCCGTCACCGAATGGGTACGTGACGACAGCTCGGCCTACCTGATTACTACCGTATTTTTACCCATCTTCATTCAGACCTTCCGCAAAAAACCGATAGAGATACTATAGCAGGGTCCAGGCAGCTTATTCTGGGATATTCCCCCAACAGGCACGAACCTGCTTTAGTCCAAAAAGTCTTAGTCCGAGAAACGAAAACCACAGAAGGAGAACATCCATGTCCCGCAAGCGAATCCTTTTTGTTTTCGCAAATGAACAGTCGGCCACAATTGAAGGCATCCGTCAGATCCTTGCCAGACGGCAGAATGAATGGGAAGTCGAATTCGTAACAAACGGGGCTGAGGCTTTAAGGGCAATGAAACGGTGCCCCTCGGACATAGTCCTCACCGACCTCGATATGCCGACAATGACCGGGGTGGAACTGCTCAAACAGATCAGTGACCTTTATCCTGGTACAATTCGTTTTATCCAGACCGATGCCAGCGATCGAAAGGTCATGCTTGAGTCCACCTCTATCGCGCACCGCTTGATCAGCAAGCCGTGCAACCCGGAGACATTGCGCGGTTTCCTGACAACTTCTTTGGGGCTCAGGGAAGTCCTGGCCATGGAGGAGTTGCATATACGAATTGCAGCCATCGGCACTCTGCCCAGTCCTCCGGAAATGTACAATCGACTGATGAATGAAATCCAATCGGACACTGTGTCGATAGGGAGAATCGCCGCCCTTATCTCAGAGGATATCAGTCTAACGGCAAAACTCCTTCAAATGATCAACTCGGCCTATTTTGGACTCAGCCGGCACGTCGACAACGTCACGCAGGCAGTCAACCTGCTTGGATTGGAGGCGGTCCGAGGGTTGGTTTTGACGGCTGGGGCGTTCAGCCAATTTGATTTTCCCGCCTTACACAAGATTTCCATCGAGAGCATCTACGGTCACAGTATGGCCGTGGGGTCTCAGTCTCAGAAGATAGCCGAAGCCATCGGTTTGCCACGGCCGGAGTGCGATGAGGCGTTGATGGCCGGGATGTTACACGATATAGGCAAACTGGTGATGTTGACTCATTTCCGGGCCGAGTTACAGGAGGCGCTCGAACTGGCCGACGAGAAGTCGATTCCTTTCCACGAGGCTGAAAGAAAAGTCCTTAATGTCACTCACGCTGAAATCGGCACCCATCTCTTGTCGTTGTGGGGTCTGCCGGATTCAATTCTCGAACCGGTAGCGCTGCACCACGATCCGGAGCGGATGCCAATTCCCCAACGCACGATCCTCACGGCCGTACACATGGCCGATGCGCTCCATCACGAGCGCAATCCTTTTAATGTCGGCGACGAATCTTCGTTGGCCAATCAGTCCTATTTGGATAAGATCGGCGTTACCGACGTGTGTGAACAGTTTCGGCAGAGAGAGCAGACTGATCCGATCGAAGAACCTTCGGCTTGAGACAGTGTCCGTGGGCTGAAGCCGAGTTAAAAGCGCGCCCGCGCGCGTAAACAGATACGCACCAGCCAGAGCATCAACGGAACCTCAATCAACACGCCGACCACGGTAGCCAGCGCGGCGCCGGAGGACAAACCGAAGAGCATCGTGGACGTAGCGATGGCGACCTCGAAATGATTGGATGCACCTATCAAGGCCGATGGTGCGGCGTCTTCATACTTCAAACGTAATACCCGTGTAAGTCCGAAAGCGACGGCAAAGATCAGGATGGTTTGCACGGACAACGGTATGGCGATCCATAGAATAGTTAGCGGGTTTCCCAGGATGACTTCCCCCTTGAAGGAAAACAAAAGCACCAGCGTAACCAACAGGGCGGTGATGGTCACCGGTGACAACACCGGCAGGAACTTGTCCTTAAACCACCGGTCACCCATTGCCGCGATAAGCCATCGCCGCGAGAGGTAACCGGCGACCAACGGCAGAGCGACATAGGCGGCAATCGAGAGCAATAATGCCTGCCAGGGAACCGGCAGTCTGCCCACACCGAGAAGGAATCCACCCAGCAGGCCGTACAGGACCAACATGGTGAGCGAGTTTATAGCGACCATAACCAGCGTATGTCCGGCGTTGCCGTGCGAAAGGTCGCCCCACACCAACACCATAGCGGTGCAGGGCGCTATGCCCAGCAGGATGCATCCGGCCAGGTAGCTGCGCCATAGCGGCACCTCAAGCATCCGAATGCCGTCGATCAAGACCACCGTCCCGGAACCGTAAGTCGTCCCGACCTCCAGATTCAAGCCCAGCGGCATTTTGACATGATCGACTGCCTCCGGTCCGATCAGCCCCAGGAACAGTGTCCCCAGAAAAAACGTGGCGATGCCGTACATAGTGAACGGTTTGATGCCCCAGTTTACGAACAACGTCAACAGTACCGGCTTCATGTTCCGACCGGCCGAGAGGACCTCGGCAAAATCGATCTTGACCATTATCGGATACATCATGAAAAACAGGCAAACGGCGATCGGGATCGATACCACCGGCGCGCCGCCGGACTCTATGGCCAGGCCGTCCAGGAAATGTGCCACCGACGGAGCGATCTTGCCGAGAACGATGCCTGACACAATACAGATAAGCACCCACGCGGTCAGGTAGCGCTCGAAGAAACCCAAGGCATGTGACCGGCTCATTCGACAGTTCTCATCGTTCATGTTCACTCTCTGTCCTCGTTCCGCCGGCGCTGCTTCGGCTAACGGCGGCATAGCGTATCGCGAAAAGTACATACAGACTGGGTATAAGGTCAACAGAAATAGCAGTTATGCACGTATTCAGATTATTGAAATGTAGATGTATTCAGTCTTGACAACGAATAGTTGCAGAGGTAGACTTATGTGTTTGAAACTAATTCGTGGGAGGCATGGCCCTCCCGAATCAATCCTGGAGGATTTATGAAGAAGTTAGTAATGGTAACGCTTGGCTTGTTACTGATGCTTCAGTCGGCATCGGCGGCCGGTCTGTCGGCCGGTGTCGGCGCCTTTGGCGGGGTCGGTATCCCGGTGGCGCAGGATGACCAGTCGCAGGGGACGGTTTTTGGAATAAGGGCGAGTGTGAAGGCATTTTCGGTGATCTCGCTGGAACCGCACGTCACCTTTCTGAAGTATGGTGACCCGGATGTTGATGAAATCATTGACGATCCTACCGGCGCCAAGGTGAACGGATTCGGAGTCGATGCGCGCCTGGGTTCTCTGGCCGGACCCGGATTGTCACCGTTCTTTTTTGTCGGTATCGGCACCTACAAGGTCAAAAACGATGATCTACAGATCGATGAGAGCAACACCGGACTCTCCGGTGGTCTGGGTGTAGAGATCGGTGTGGGACCCTCGCTCGGTTTGGAAGTTCGTGGTCGTTTCGATGTAATCGGCACCGAGGGTGGCGGGTCCAAGAAAGCTGCGCTGATAACAGCCGGCGTTAACTACCACTTCGGATTATAGGGAGAGACAGTCATGAAAAAACTACTGCATACAGCTATAGTTGCTGCCGTCGCCCTGGCCCTGTTGGTTCCCTCCGGCTGCAAAATCGTCAGCGGCACCTATGTCGTGGAGGAGACCTTCTACGACCTCACTCCCAACGGCACCGGTGACTACTACTATGAAGCCCTCGATATCACTGATAACTCCGTCTGGCAGGACCATAAGGATGACATCAAAGATATCGACAACATCGGTTTTGAAATCTGGCTGAACAGTTCGGCGGCCTCGGCCAATAATTTCAACTGCTACGTTGACGCTCTGGCGTCGTCGCTCGGTGGCGCCTCGTCCAAGAGTGCGGTCATTGCCGGTGCTACTCACGTTCTGGTCGATGTACCGATGCCGGCCGGTAAGTCGTTCATTGGATACGCTGCGTCGTTCAGCCACATTACCAATCTGTCTACTTTGAAGACGCTTGGGGAAACCGGCCAGTTCAAATTTTGGGCTATGGCCGATGTTACCACCAGCTCGTTCACGGTAGATTCGATCAAGGTGGTTGTTACTCTGACAGCCGGGACCTGATCGATAGATCGATAGTTCAATTCACAACCGGCTTGCTGGGCGCAGGCCGGTTTTTTTTTGTGGGCGGCCTCATGTCGTGCACCACTGACGATCCGGCGGGTCCACGCCTCGGCGCGCAGGCGAAGACGGACCCACCCTACAGGGAAGTAACGTGTTGCAAAAGAGTGTAAGCGGTTTGAGGTCAGCAGCCCTGTGCACCTGGCGCGTTGGCTACCAGTATCTGAAGAACACTTCACCTTGGGTGTCGATGCGTATTCGAACATTGATATCGTCGCCGCCGTTTAGATCGGTATTGAGCCTGAACCGTTTGCGGATTGGCAGCAGATTGGCAAAGCCCGCAAATTTCATCGACTGGTTGACGAATAACTCAACCTCGAAAGATACCTCACTACCTTTGGAAGTTTGTGAATAGCGTTTGGCCAAGCGCACCGGCATGCCAACTTCGAGATCAGCCGACTGGGGTCTGAGCGACATGGTGCTGTCGACTGCGAATCGATGCGAGACGACAATCACCGAGTCTTCAGTTAGTATACTGACCACGGCATCGACGCCCCGCATGGATATCCGCTCATCATCCCAGACCGGCAAGCGGTTTCGATGGTAGGCCAAAGTGCGCATGTCGCCGTCGGATTGGTTGCCGACTTCGGGCGTTTCGGGCGCAGGCTCGGTGTCATATTCACCCGGCAGGGCGATCTGAAAGCTGTCGAACGGTGTATCATTCTCTGGTGCCAGGGCACGCTGGTAGCGGCAGCCGGGGAGTTCCATGTTGACCACAACTGTTACCAGTTCAGGTGGCGGTGGTGGCACCTCCGCAGCCGTAGGCGGTGAAAGTTCTGCAGGTGGCGGCAGTACATCAAGCGGCGGCAGCTCCCACAGTTGAAGCAGACTGAGATTGAGCGTCTCGGTCACACCGGCATGGATTATCACAGTGGTGTCAAATCCCAGCCCACTGTGCTCGACTCGTACATGATGCACGCCAGAGGGAATCGAGCGTAAGGTCGCAGGCAGGGCGACATTCATCCGCGCACTATCCAGAAACACAACACCGCCGAAAATGTCGGTGACAATGGACAGATTGCCGTTGACCGCAGACATATAAGAACCGGCATCGGATAGCTGCTCTATCTGTTGCGGACCAAGGAACCGAATCTTTTTGCGAAGTATCTTTCCGGCTGTAATGTAGACTCCGATCGTGTTGGGCAGGTGATCGTCAGAATAAAGAGTGAGCTTGTGGGGTCCTACCGACAGCGTACATAACAGCGGTGACACCACAATCAACTTGTCATCACCATCGATCACCACGCGTGCATGTTTAGGTTCCGATTCGACAAAGAGATACCCGACCTCTGTCTCGGCCCGGCTGTTGGCCGCACCGGCACAGATGCCGACGGCCAGAGTCAGAATGAGTGTCCATCGCAATCTCATGGGCGCATGGATGCATCTTTTGCCGGGGCCTTTCAACTAAAAACATGTGGGCACAAGAGGGGCTGCTATCGGATTAGGTGTGAAATCGGGCGCCCGGCGCGCGCAAGAATAGTGGATATGATGGATAAAAATGTCTTGACAGAAATTGAGGTTGGCTCGTTTGTTATGGTAGGTGGTGGGAAACCTCAGATAAGGGGATCGACATGAATCAAGCAGGGAGAGTGCAGCGGCATAGTATACTGCTCTTGACGTGTGTGCTATACTATCTGGGAACAGGGGGGTGCGACCGCTCACCGACCGATCCGGAACCACCGGATCCAACTGACTACATTGCCTACTTCGCGGACGTAAACAGCGACAACTGGGTCTTTGGATACCACATTCTATCGGGGCAACTGGACTCTTTCCAGGTGCCGGCCCTGCCAACACCTCGAACGCCGTCACTCGGCGTGCCGGAGCCGAGAATGGTTGTGTCTCCCGGTGGGGAGAGTATCTATCTCGCTTTAGAAGACTCCGTTTTGGCGGTTGAGATAGCTAACCCTCAACAAGTAGAGGTACTACCATATGCAGCTGAATTTGGGGTCTCTGTGTCACCCAATGGTCAATACTTGGCCGTCCTCAACCGGGAGGGTCTGAATATCCTCTCCACCGATGGGTACTCGTTATTATTTCATGACACCGACCGCGTTCTGTTCGGTGGGTTCTCTGCGGATAGTAGAGTGTTCCTTGCCTCTCATTGGCCTGACTATGCTTATCGGTTGCAGATTGAAGGCGGTTTCAATGTTCAACGACGGGTTTGTACTCCCTGGCGCTTAGGTCAGGTGATCCCATCTCCCGATGACAGTCAGTGGTATCTTCTGACTGCTCATGCTGAATGCGATGCTGCAGTGGAGGTCTATGACGTGAATGCTGATTCCGTCATACACCGGTCTGTTTTCGCAGGATACGGCGAGATTGAGCTCCTTCCAAATGGTCGCTACATTCCATACACCCATCCAGGCGAGTTGGTCGGTGTCTGTGGCGGAGGTGGTTCTTCGTTCAGTGTCTATGACATAACAACGAATGAGGTGCACCCAGTTGACGTGGTGCATGAGGGTGGAGTACAGTACCATGCGATGCGAGATGTCGAGGTGACACCGGATGATACATGGATTGTACTGTCAGCCGGTGGGCTGGTAGCTGTTGTCAATGCAAATACTTTTGAATTATCGAACCATGTATTGTTGGAGGGGAAAAATGTTAATTATCTGACAATTCAGAACTCACCGTAACAAAAACTCTCTAAACTTATGGGGGAGATGCGGTGCTCACATCTCGGACAGTACTAGTTTACGCTGGCCTCTTGCTTTTGGCTATGCCCTTGATTGCCGGAGCGCGCGAGCCTGGCTACGATTCGCTGAAGATTACAATCAGATTTGACCAGACAGTCTCGGTTGATCAACAAGATAGCATAGTGGCTGCCATTGGCAGGATAGCGGATGTTCTTGACGACTACCACGTTTATCACGGCTTCATGGCCTGCTCTCTGACAACCGGAAACGGGTACATCAACTTCCTAGACTCGCTACGTGGTATCGAAGAGATATCTCTGGTGGAACCATACTACATATCCGAAATCGGCACGCCCAGTCTCGTCGGGGCCAGCTTCTGTGTCGGGTTGCAGCCTGGAACTACTCTTGAATTCGTGGACAGCCTGATTGCCCACTACGACCTTGAACTAGGCCGACAGCCGATGACCAATGTGGCAGAGATTATTAATACCGATTCATCAAACCTGCGTCTCTGGCAGCTTGTCGATACTTTCCTAACCCTGCCCGGCCTCGCTTTTGTCCAACCAAACTACGGCCCGGGAGTCGAGGCTGACGGCTACAGATTGTATGACTACTACCATGACTTCCAGCCGCACTTGAAGAAGGTAATCGGGACCTTCGACAGCGCCTCTGTCTGGGACTTCGCCGGAATGAACCGCGACGTTGTAGTTGCCGTGCTGGACAGGGGTGTGGATGAGCATGAAGACCTGCCATCGGAGAGAATCATTCACGGCTACGACTTCGCCCATAAAGATAGCACTCCAACACCGGAGTGGTTTACCGGACACGGAATGGCCTGTGCTGGAATAATAGCTGCTTCACACTCTACGGATAGTATCTCGCAGTTTGTGCGATCCAGCGGAATGATATCAATGGATCCATTTGTCAGCATTCTCAACGTGAAAATGTTATGTAACGGACCCGGTGACATTTTCGATTGTGTTATTGACGATATGGGCCGGGCCGAGGCTATCACCTATGCCTACAAGCAGGGCGCTGATATTCTGTCATGTAGCTGGAGTTTTGGTTGGACTGCTACTGTGAAAGACACTGACAGAGTGGCCATCAATTGGGCCCTTGACAGCGCCTATGAGTTTGGCCGCAACGGACGTGGCTGCCCGCACATATTCTCCTCCGGCAACAAGGGGGAACAGCGTTATGCAGTCAGCTACCCGGCCCGATATGAAAAGTGTTTCGCCGTAGGAGCCATTGATCTTGATGACGATCACTATCCTTGGAGTGGGTCTGGCCCGGATTTCTATGGCGACGATACCATTGTGGTCTTGGATATAGTAGCTCCCAGTGCGGGCAAAGGTGTGTTCGATCCGGAAGACACAATCTATGGCGATGTTTGGACACTGGATCAGATGGACACACTTGGCCTAAATGACGGCGGGTATTTCAAGGACACTAACCACACGTGGCTATGTGGGCCGCCGGGCCCTCCAGCCACCAATGATAACAACTACAACTGTCAAGCGGGCGGGACGTCTATGGCGGTACCCCTTGTATCCGGCACAGCCGCGTTGTTGTTATCACGCGACTCCACCCTCACCGTTGATACGGTTTACCAGATACTTTGTAGTTCGGCTGTTTGGATGCCTGAGTGGGGTTGGACAGGTTTTAGGCCCGACTCTAACTATGGTTGGGGGCGGGTGGATGCCTTTCGGGCCGTGCTGTCGATCTCTCATGGTAATGTCGACAACAGTGCCGACATGCAGGTCGACATCGGCGACCTGGTGTACCTGGTCGACTATATGTTTACCGAAGGTCCAGCGCCATTTCCATCGGTTCGGTTGGCTGATATGGATTGCAGTGGTGGCGTGATTGATATGGACGACGCCACCTACTTGATCGATTGGATGTTCACAGGCGGACCAGAAATAGTAAACCCGTGCTACGTGTTCGAGTGAGTTTAGTTACGAACGGTGAGGAACAGCATTACTGCCGCTGGAGGTTGATGACCTCAAGCATCTTGTAACCGAGTGAGGAATCAACGGCAAACAGATGCGACAACACCTGGTCTGATTCCTCGGGCCGTCCATCCATGGCCAAGGCCGTGCCGTAGCCGATCCAGGCCGGGTAGAAAGCGCTGTCGGCATCGCAAAGAACTCCGAACTCCTGAACCGCCGCCTTGTATTGTTTATCGGCCAGGAATAGCATAGCCAACGACTGACGACATTCCCTGAAATCGGGCTGACGTTTCAGCGCCTCGACAAACGCTTCCGAAGCCTTCAATGTTTTGCCCAAGCGGTTCTGAACCGTGCCAAGACGATAATACAATTCAGCCGGGCGACCACCCAAACTGGCTGAGCGTAGGTAATAGTATTCGGCTGAGTCGTAGGTTTGAGTGGCAGCGAAACAGTTGCCCAGAGTGTAGGGAATCATGGAGTTTTTCTGATTGAGCGCCCAGGCTTGTCGCATCAGCGGCAGAGCTTTGCCGATCCGCCCCAGGCGCGAGTACTCCTGGCCCAGATTGGTGATGTACATTTCGTTGGTGGAGTCGATAGCCACCGCTTGTTCGAAGTACCGAATAGCTTCGCCGGAGTTAGCATTGGCGGCAAACACCGCGCCCAGATTGTTGCACACCTGGGGGTCGAGCGGGTCGATCTTGTAGGCCCGTTCCAGAAACGCCTGAGCTTGTTTCGTGTCGTCAAGCTGGGCGAAACTTCGGCCAATGTTCTTGATTGCGATATAGTTGTTGGGATCAAGCCGCAGCGCATTCTGGTAAGCGTCCATGCCCCCCTGGTAATTCCGTTCGGCCAACAGTTCTGCCCCTTTATCCAGGTATATCTGAAGCGAGTCCTGTCCATAGAGGCTTGCGCCGGTCAAGACAAGCACGGCCAACAACCAAACTGCCAACGGCCTGCTGTATTTCCGTCTGTTCATCATCTGGTCACCTTATACCCTTGCGCTCTCGCGCCGATTCAAACAGAATCATCTTTATTACAAACTCAGGGGATTGCTCATTATAACGGACGGCCCACTTTCGCAGGCCGTCCACTCCTAAGCGCGAGGACGCTTAAAAGAGGTACCAACCGCTCCATCCCTGAAGCGGTTTAACTTTTGCCGGCTCCTTTTGGCAAATGGTTGTTGACCATCGCAAAAGACAGATACTCAAGTTCCATGGCCATGTTCTCGTTGCGAACGTGAACATCGACGGGCACTTTCAGGTTTATCGGGGCGAAATTCAGGATCGCCTTGACATCGGCCCGAACCACATCATCGACCATATACTGCGCCACCGTAGCCGGCACTGCGATGACGACCATTTCGATACGATCTTCCAACAGCTCCTCTTTGAGGTTCTTGATATCCGATACAATAATCCCTTTATGGTTCGATCCGATCTTGCGTTGATCGTTGTCGAACAGCTTGACGATATGGAACCCCTGTTTGATGAATTCCTTGTAACTGACCAGAGCCGATCCAATGTTGCCGATGCCGATCAGAGCCACCCGCCAGACGCGATCGATGCCCAGAATCCGAGACACTTTGGCTTTGAGATCAGCCACCGGGTAGCCCAGTCCGCGCGTGCCGAATGATCCGAAGAATGACAGGTCCTTGCGCACCTGAGCCGGTGTGAGTTTCTCACGTCGGGCCAACTCCTTGGAGGAAACAGTCTCGTAGTTCTCTTTCTCAAGAATAGAAAGCGCTCGGAAGTACAGCGACAAGCGATGAATCGTAGATTCTGAAATTCTCTTTCGAGGCGTCGGTTCTAAAATCTCATCCATCAATTATCCTCATTCGGTCAGTAAATAGGTCCCTTTACATGTGAAATGCTTCACAATGCTTGATTATACAATTGATCTGGAATTGTGTCAAGGTAATAATCCTCACACGCTCTATAGTTTTTTGTAACTAACAACGACACAATAGCTTACCGGGAAGGCTGGAGCTTGTACCAACGAGACATCAGGGGTCCCGTTGTCGCCATAGCGGTCTTTCCAATTCTGGATTCGAGCAGCCCAGCGGCAGAGTCTCAGTCGGTTTCTTTCCCTGTTTTCCAGCGGCAAAACTGCCTTTGTGTCCACTGAGCGGCCCTGCTGCGCCATACAATGTGACAGACGAACGGTCTTGACTCAGCAGCCGGCAGGTTTCATATTGAGGCGTCAACACGGCAGCCGCCGCCGGTGAGCCGGCCAGGTTGCCGACAAGCTTTGAAACTGGAGGTATGTCGTTTTTTTTCGGGCTCTCATGCTCCGGGTGGCATTTCTGGCCGGGTTGGTCCTTTTGTTGAGTCAGGGTTGCAATGAGTGGGATCAATTCAATCCGATCGGCGCACAGCATGGTAACACTCCGCGTGCTGAAGGGATGTGGCTCACCGACGACGAGGGTTTCATTATCGGCACCTGGGGAAAGCCCACCGATTCAATCATCGCTTACCCTAACCCATCGCTGCCGCCGATCGATATCGCTTACCATGTTCCAAAGGAAGCGCCGGTTACCCTGTGGCTGGTGCGGGCTCTGGGGCCTCTGGAGACTGAAGAAGAAATGGTGGTTTGGGGCGGAGCCGAGGTCACATCGGCTTCAGGCGCACCAATAGCGGTGCTTGTCCAAACCATCCAGTTCCCGGGTCGCTATGTCATCACCTGGGGTGGCACCGATGTCCCCGATGGATTTTACCGGATATGGCTGGCCATCGGTGCGGACATTACCTACACTGATATCTATTTAGGCAAAGACCCGGCCCGGTATTCGCCCTGAGGGAGATTGCCGCTGAAAACAGAACCGCACCGATCACTAAGTTGACCGGCAAGTATGGAGGAGATAATGTTTCAGACCACTGCGCAACGGCTGATTTGGAGCCTATGCCTAACCGTCCTGATATGTGCAATGGCGGCCGATGCTGCCGGGGAGGAAGACAGTCATTCCGGCTCGGTCGGTTTGTCGGCCTCCTGGCAGGGCAATCAGAGCGACATTCTGCTCCCCTTGTGGATCTCTCGGCAGTGGGTGGTGATACCTTCTTTGAGCCTGGTGCATGTCAGCGAAAAAGCTACCGATGTTGGCGTCGGACTGGGTCTGCGCCTGAATCGAGGCACCGGTCGTGCCATACCCTATGTCGGTGTTCGTGGCGGTTTTTTGCATCGAACACCTGAAGCCGGCGAAGGTACCACCGACTATTTGGCCGGGCTCATGTTCGGTGGCGAGTGTTTTCTGGCCGATAGATTCAGTGTTGGAGTAGAAGCGCAGGTTAACGCTGTGTTTTCCGATGTCAATTCGTTTATGTTCGGCAATCCCAACGGAACCAATATTAATACGGCGGCGGCGGTGGCCGCTACTTTCTACTTTCGATAAATCAGTATGTACGGCCGTCAAAATTGTTGACCCAATGCGTTCGGACTGCGTAGAATAGGATGATGAGGCCAAGAAGATGAACGCACTTAAAACCACAGTCATGATGCTCGTCCTGGTGGCGGTTTTTATGCAGGTAGGCTATTATGTACGTGGCCCGTCGGGAATGGCCATAGCCTTTGTGTTCGCCTGTACCATAAACCTTTGCACCTATTGGTACTCGGACAAAATAATACTTCGTATGTATCGAGCGCGTCAGATCACCGAGGCTGACCACCCGCGTTTGTTTCGGGTCGTCCAGCGGGTGGCAACGCAAGCAATGATTCCGATGCCAAAAGTCTGCATCGTGCCGTCCAAAGCTCCCAATGCTTTTGCCACCGGTCGCAACGCCGAACACGCAGCGGTGGCGGTTACCGAAGGATTGCTGGGAATCCTGACTGAGGACGAGCTTGAAGGTGTGATCGGACACGAAGTCGCACACATAATTAATAAAGACATGCTGATCGGCACCATCGCGGCCACATTCGCAGGCGCCATCGGCATATTGGCTTCTATCGCCAGATGGGGCGCCATATTCGGCGGGTACAGCCGTGGTGATTCTAATCGTGGCGGCGTCTTCGGGCTTCTGATCGCAGGCATCGTAGCGCCGTTGGTGGCTGTCGTGTTGCAAACAGCAATTTCTCGGCAACGCGAATACAAGGCCGACGCCCGTGGAGGTACGATCACTCGCAAACCTCAGGCTCTGGCCTCAGCTCTGGAAAAGTTGCACCGGTCGCCAACCCGCATGAATCTGGACCAGCGGCCGGCCACAGCTAATCTGATGATAATCAATCCGCTGTCCGGACGAGGGATGAGCTCTTGGTTCTCGACCCACCCACCGGTGGAAGAACGTATTGACAGGCTGCACACACTGGCCGAGGAGTTACCCTACCAGGGTTATGATGGAATTTGATCAAGACGACCAGCCTGATCCGTTGCCGGCTGTCTTAGACAGGGAGCAGGTGTGACGGGATCAGTTCTCCTGGAGTTGGTGGCCATACTGGTTTTGATTTTGGCCAACGGGTTTTTTGCCCTGGCCGAGTTTTCGATTATTGCCAGTCGCAGCAGCCGACTTCGTCATAAGGCTCAGCAGGGCAAGCCGGGCGCCGCAGCCGCCGAGAAACTCCATCGAAACCCGGAGAGATTCCTGGCCACAATCCAGGTTGGCATCACCCTCTTCAGTACGCTGGCCGGCGTTTTTGGTGGCGCTACCATCGTCGCCCATCTTCACTCCATGCTCAGCCGATCGTCGATTGGCTATCTCTCGGAGTGGGCCACACCTTTGTCGGTTGGGCTGGTCACGGTCGGCATTACCGTCTTCGCTGTGGTTCTCGGTGAGCTTGTGCCCAAGTATCTGGCTCTTTCCTTCCCCGAACGCTACGCCCGATACTCCGCCCGCCCGATCTCGGTTTTCATTTGGGTTACTTCGTTTTTCTCTCATGTTCTCAGCAGCACGGCCGGGATGGTTGTCCGTTTGTTCGGTGTTCGCTCGGACCCCAATCGCAGCGCCGTAACAGAAGAAGAAATCAATCTGATGATCTTCGAAGGGCGGCAGAAGGGGGTCTTTGATGAGACCGAGGAGCGGCTTATTAAATCGGTCTTCGACTTTGCCGATTCCACTGTACGCAGGGCCATGACGCCGCGCACCGATGTGGTGGCCATTGATAAGCGGGCCACCTCGGATGAAATTATCTCTACCGTCATCCGACACGGACACACGCGATTCCCGGTCTTTGACGGCACTATCGACAAGATTGTTGGTATTATCTATACCAAGGACTTGGTGTTGCAGAAACTTAATCCGGAGTTGATCCACCTGAACGACATTCTGCGCCGTCCTTCATTCGTGCCCGACTCGCTGCCCGCTTCACGGTTACTTCAGGACTTTCAGCGCAAGAAATATCGATTGGCCATCGTGCTCGACGAGTTCGGCGGCACGGCCGGGATTGTCACGTTGCAGGATGTGCTGGAGGAGCTGGTGGGTGAAATACAAGACGAAGACGACGACGGCGCCCCGGAACTGGTCAGACATTCCGACCGGGTCGCTTTTGCCGATGGTTCCGTCTGGCCTGGCGCCATCAACGAGTTGATGGATAGCCACCTTCCTGAGGAACAGTTCGAAACATTGGCCGGGCTGGTCAACGAAGTTTTGGGACGGTTGCCCCAGGAGAAGGAGTCGCTGACAATTGCCGACATGAAAATCACCGTACTGGAACAAACAGCCAACCGTCTGGCCCGATTGAAACTGGAACGCACCTCCGGCCCTTCGGTTGAACCGATCAAAGAGAGAGGCGCAGAACCGGATGCTTAAAACACTCTCCGCGCCGCTCAGGTGGTCACGGGCTCTCTACGACTGGGTGCTTAGCTGGGGTGAGTCGCGACACGGACTGACCGCGCTGTTTTTGCTCTCCATGGCCGAGGCCTCTTTCTTCCCGGTCCCGCCGGACGCTTTGTTGATCGCCTTATGTATGGGTGCCTATCGCAAGTGGAAACGTTTTGCCTTGGTCTGCTCGGTGGGATCGGTTGTCGGCGGCGTCCTGGGATACTTGATCGGTTCTTACGCTTTCGATCTGGTCGGCGAGAAAATGCTGGTAATAACCGGTTCGTTATCGGGCACCGATCCGGAGCAGCTGTTGGAAACGGCGCGCTACTGGTTCAATGAAAAAGAAGTATGGGGGATGCATGTCGGAGCTTTCGCGGTCGGCATCGCCGGATTCACACCCATTCCATATAAAGTCTTCACCATCGCAGCCGGCTTCTTTGAGATGGCCTTTGTGCCCTTTTTGGTAGCTTCGGCAATCAGTCGTTCATTGCGCTTTTTTGTGGTAGCCGGATTGATCGGTCTGCTTTACAGAAAGTACGGCAACCGGATTCAACTGTTCATAGACAAGTATTTCAATCTTCTGGCCATCGCCTTTGTTGTCCTTTTGGTCTTGGGTTTTCTGGCCATTGGTATGATCAAGTAGTAAAGGGGAGTGAAGACTTCTATACACTGTCATACTGGCGCAGGCCTCCTGTAGGTCGGAACCCTCTTAGCGGTTCCGACAATTAGGCGGGTCCGAAGACGGACCCACCCTACTTCTTCGTTCACACGGTACCCCACCCAGAGGCTTTGCGTCGGGTGGGTTTCATTGTTAAACGCTACAATGCCGCCCCGCCGAAAAGACCTCATCTCGGTCCATGACGCCCCAATTACGGGAACCTTATCCGCGCCAGCACGTTGCAGGATATGGATTTGCCCTGCGTCTGCACCGGGGTTTACAATTGACAAAAAGCCGTTTTGCGCTATCTTGCGGACGGTTCAAACATTGTCCGGTCGGTCCAGCCTATTCCAGCCGGACACTCACCGGAAGTACTTATCGCTGATAGGAGAAGCAAAGTTGACAGCAATCACTCGCACCCAAAATACGGGCCTGACCATTATCGCCGCCGCCATGACATTGTTCCTCACCCTGGTTCTGAGCTCGGCCGTCGTGGCCAGCCCGCCATCGCCCGAACTTGTCGAACGACTCAAAGGAACCGCTCAGTGGGACCGACTGATTGAGCGACTGAACGAGGCTCGGGCACAGGGTATGTTCAACCCACCGAACATGAACGGCATGGTCCGTGATCCGTATTCTAAGGACGCGCTTTTCAACCCGGATGTGGTCGACACTTTTCGCGTGCTGGTCCTGCTGGCAGATTTTGATGACAACCCGGCTACCGGTGGATTGGTTTATGGAACCGTCGCAGACTTTGAGCAGATGCTCTTTTCCAGCGACTCTACCGACGGCGTCTACTCGATGCGTGAGTTCTTTTTTGACAACTCCTACGGAGGGTTCATCCTGTTAGGCGATGTGGCCGGATGGTACCGCATGCCCGAAACTTATGCCTACTATTGCAACGGCAACAACGGCTTCGGACCATATCCCACCAGCGCCTCAGGAATGACCTACCACCTGATCCTGGCCGCTGATGACGATGTTGACTACTCGCTGTACGACAATGACGGCAACGGTTGGATCGATGGTGTTTTTTCTGTCCATGCCGGTCCCGGCGCCGAACAGACCGGATCAGATGATCACATTTGGTCGCACGCTTCGTCGATACCGTTCACGGTTACGCTCGATGGAACCAACATTCGCAGCTACACTACCGAACCGGAGGAGAACACCTCGTCTGGTTTGTCTACTTTTGGTGTCTATGCCCACGAGTACGGACACTTTTTGGGCCTGCCGGACTTGTACGACACCGACGGCTCATCATCCGGTATCGGTCGTTGGTCTCTGATGGCCGGTGGGAGTTGGAACAACAATGGCAATCGCCCGGCCTTCTTTGATGCCTGGTGCAAGTCGACCCTTGGGTTTACCAACGTGTTCAACATTACCACCAACTCGGTGAACGTGGAATTACCATCGAGCTATCACAATCCTATCGCCTACCGCGTGTGGCAAAACGGTCAGATGGGATCGGAGTACTTTCTCGTTGAGAACAGGCGCTCGGTGGGTTTCGACAATTTCATTCCCGGCTCCGGTCTGCTAATATGGCACATCGACGAGTCGGTCGGCGGCAACTCAAACGAAGCCCACCCCAAAGTTGCCGTTGAGCAAGCCGACGGTCTGTTCGAACTGGAAGCAGGCACGTCGTCGGGAGATCAATTCGATGTCTGGTCGACCGCAACGAAAACCGACTTTGATGATCTGTCGACACCCAATACTCGTAGGTATTCTACTACCAGCACCAAAGCTGCTGTGTGGGATATCTCAGCTTCGGATTCCGTGATGTACGCCAATTTTGATATCAGCTACTCCCGTCCCCGCTTTGTAATGTGGCTGGGTACTTTTTCGGATACCGCCTTCGGCAACAGCAACGGTATCGCTGAAGAAGGGGAGAGTATCACTTTCGAATTCCTGGCCCAGAACCTCTGGCTGGAAGCAACCAACGTGACGGCAACCATGACCTCGGACAACAACGATATCACCTTCGACGTGCCGACGGTCAACATCGGAACGGTGCCGGGCGACGGCGGATATGGTGACAACCAGTCATCTCTGATCGTGTTCACTATCCCGGCCGGTTTCGCGCCGTGCATCGATTCATTCTACCTGGAGATGACTTCGGACAATCCTCTGGGTGGTGAGACCTTCGGTTTCGAGTTGCATATCGGTACACCTTCGATCCTGCTGGTCGATGACGACAACGGCGCCGACTGGGAGCAGTCCATTGCGGCCCAATTGTACGACCGTCGGATACCGTTTGAGCTTCATGACAAATCGTCGGCCGGTTCTCCGACCGGCGGCCAACTCTCCAACTACTCCAGTGTTTTGTGGCTCACCGGCGATGACCGGGCAGACATCATGTCGGCCGCCGATATCGCTGCCATGGAGACATTTCTGGACAATGGTGGCAACCTCTTTCTTACCGGGCAGGGGCTCGTCCACGAACTGGACACCGATGACCCGACGTTTTTGAACGATTACCTGCACGCCTCATTCGACTCCGACCTGCTGTACCCGCTCATGTTCGGAGTTGACGATTCACCTGTCGGCGACGGAATCAAAATCCGCTACAACACCACCACCAACCAGACCAACCCGCAGATCATGTTCCCAACCGGTAGCGCCCTGGCTGAGTTCGTGATCCCCAGCGGGGAGGCAACCGGGATTAGTTTCGACAGCAGTTACAAAGTTGTCCTGTTCAGTTTCGGTTTCGAAGCCATCTCCGATCAGTTTGGAGCATACGCCAATCAGGACACGGTCTTTGGACGGATTCTCGACTTCTTCACTGTTGACACTTCTTCGATCAACCCGACCGTTGCTGCTATCGGAGTCGAAGGTGGCGCCCAACAAAACATGATCGATCATACTCCTGCGTTTCATTGGAGCATCGTGGACACCACCGCCAACCCGATTACTGAGTACCAGGTATCGGTTGGTACCGGCAACCTTTGTTACAACAACGACAACATGTGGTCGCCTGCCGTCATTGCAGGTAGCGACACCAATATCACCTATGCCGGTGCCGCCCTTCAGGACGGCGCGAGCTATGTGTTTAGAGTGCGCGCCAACAACGGCGTTACCTGGTCGCGGTGGTACGAACTCGACTTCCACATGAACGCCACGCCTTCGGCAGGTTACGCTATCGTGCCGGTCGATGACGAACTGGTTTACTCTGCCACGCCTTCCCTGAACAGGGCGAACTCCGATGATCCCGACGGCGATGTGCTGACTTACGACTTCGAAGTATACTCAGACTCAGCCCTGACCAATCTGGCTGCATCGGTAGCGGGACATGCCGAAGGTGATCCTACCACCGTCTGGACCGTTGATACGCCGCTGGATGAAGACACTCGTTTTTGGTGGCACGGTCGATCCCATGATGGATACGAGTACAGCGAATACCTTGTGCAAGCCTCGTTCATCGTCAACGCCGTCAACCAGCCACCTAATCCGTTCAGCCTCGCGGCGCCGGCTGACAAGGACACGGTCTTTGAAAACTATCCAACTCTCTACTGGCACCCGACCGACGATGGCGACCCTGGCGATGCCGTTCATTACGTTATGCAAATATCGGCCGACTCCACATTTGGCAGCTACGACGAGGTCACGGTGATGTACGATACTTCTGTAGTCATGCCGATACTCGCTGAACTTGACGGTTCTTATTTTTGGCGTGTCCAGGCGGTCGATCTCGGTGACAGTGCAACCTGGTCGACGGAGACTTTTATATTCTTCACCGAGCATGTTACCTGCTGTATCGCGCGCGGGAATGTAGACCACGACCCGACCGGACAAATCGACATCGGTGATTTGGTTTACATGGTGGACTTCATGTTTACCGGTGGACCGGCGCCAATCTGTTTCGATGAAGGTGACGTCGACGCCAGTGACGTTGAGCCGATCGACATTGCCGACCTGGTTTACCTGGTCGATTACATGTTCAACTCCGGCGCACCCCCAACGCCGTGCTTCTGATCTTGTAGGGCAGGTCTGTCTTCAGACCTGCCAACAAAGGCGGGTCCACGCCGCGGCGCGCAGGCGAAGACGGCCCCCACCCTACGGGGAGTTCCGGCTTGGTCGTCTCTTCTTCTGGGCGCAGTAGGGCAGAACCGCCTCTGGTTCTGCCACACTTGTCGATTGGTCACACACGTCTTCGGTGTGCACGGCTCTCCTCAACCTCATGCTGAGCGAAGTCGAAGCATGACCTTCTGCCGCAAACAAGGTTTGAGACGGCCACCCAACGGAGAAGATGGATTCCCGCCTGCGCGGGAATGACAGAGGCGCGGGAATGACAGAGGCGCGGGAATGACAGAGGCGCGGGAATGACGGAGTACCCGCTTGCTCTGGAGCGACCGACTCACTATCTTGCCAGCTTGACAATGTCAGAGTCACGAACGAAAGCGAGCATGCAAAAATGCCCAAGCTAAAGACCGCCGTGGTCGGTGTCGGGTCGCTGGGTCGGCACCATCTCAAATGGTACGCGCAGCTGGACAATAGCGAACTGATCGGGCTGTACGATACCGACTCGGACAAAGCCCACAAGTTTGCGGCCGAATACAACGTGACCGCGTTTGATTCATTACAACAATTGGCCGAACAAGCCGAGGCTGTTTCCATTGTGGTGCCCACCACCGACCATTACGCAGTCGCGGTGGAACTTATCGAACGTTCGGTTCATTGCCTGATCGAGAAACCGGTCACCTCAACTATTGACGAGGCCAACAAGCTGATGGCGCTGGCGGCAGATCACTCGGTCAAGCTGACCGTGGGACAGATCGAACGATTCAACCCGGCCGTGCAGGCGCTTGAAGGAATCGAGTTGCACCCATCGTTTATTGAGGCCCATCGCCTGGCTGCTTTCGATCCGCGTGGTACCGATGTTGCCGTTGTGCTCGACTTGATGATCCACGACATCGATCTGGCCCTGATGTTTATCAGGTCACCGATCGTCAACATCCAGGCTTCGGCCGTCGCGGTGATATCAGAGAAGCCGGATATCGCCAACGCCCGGCTGACTTTTGAGAACGGCGCTGTGGCCAACCTGACAGCGTCTCGGATCTCTTTGCAAGCCATGCGCAAGTTGCGACTGTTCCAAAAGTCCGGCTACTACTCGCTCGATCTGGCCGCCAAACAGGCCGACCTGTATCGGCTGGCGGCTAAAGACGAACCGGCTGAGGGACTCAGATTACCGCTCGGCAAATCCGGTCGCGATGTGATCTATCAAAAGAAACAGGACTCAGGCGAGGACATGCTCGGGTGTGAACTGGGGCGGTTTCTGGATGCAATCCTTGACGATACGGCAGTGGCGGTACCGCTATCAGAGGGAGTCGAGGCGCTACGAGTGGCCTTGGAGGTGGAGCGGATCGGCCGTGAGTCGGCCGAACGCGTGTTGGCGCGGGAATCAGGCTGAATGTCGTCGCCCACGCTTTTTCTCTCCGCCGGAGACCCCTCCGGTGACAACGCCTCGGCCCGACTGGTCGACGAACTCGCCCGCAGAATGCCGGGGTTGGCCGTCTTCGGGTTGGGTGGGCCCGGACTGCGACAACGCGGTCAGGAACAACTGGCCCTGCCCGCCGACCTGGCCGTGCTTGGCTTCTGGGAGGTGGCCAAGCGGTTTCGGTTCTTTCAAAAACTGATGGCGTGCTGCGTCTCAGAGATTCGCACCCGTCGCCCCGACTGTGTCATACTGGTCGACTATCCCGGTTTCAACCTGCGTTTGGCCAAGAGGATTCGCACCCTGGGGATACCTGTCATATACTATATATCGCCGCAAATCTGGGCCTGGGGTCACCGACGGCTGCCGCTGATTCGGCAGTGCGTTGACTTAATGCTGCTCATATTGCCGTTCGAGCAACGGTTCTATGCAAACACCGGCGTGAACAGTAAGTTCGTCGGACACTATCTGCTTGAAGACATCCCGGCCGAGTATATCTCATCGCGACCACCGGTCGATGGTACTCTCGCCCTGTTGCCCGGATCACGACGGCAGGAAGTTGAGCGTATGCTGCCCGTCATGCTGAAGACGGCGCAGAAATTCAAAGAGCGCCACGGCACTCGCGCCGTCGTTGCGGCGGCCGGCAATGGTTATGACTATGACGCTGCGCTGAGTGATTTCCAGAGCGAAGACGTGGAGCTTGTTTACGACGATGCGCGCCGCGTTATCCACCAAAGCACGCTTGTGCTCAGCGCCTCCGGCACGGCCACGCTGGAAGCGGCCATAATCGGAAGACCAATGGTGGTAGTGTACAAGACCGGTAACATCACATATCAGATCGCTCGCCGCCTGATAAAGATTGACAAGATTGCGCTGGTGAACCTTGTTCTAAATGACAAAGTGGCGCCTGAGTTGATTCAGCACGACGCCACTCCGGAAAAGATGCTGGCGGCACTATCGCAGCTCTATACCGACGAGGAACGGTATGATGCCACTTGTCTCCGGTTTAACGAAGCGCCGGGGCTCCTGGGCGGTACCGGTGCATCGGCCAGGGCGGCGTCGATGATACATGAATTGCTCGAAAAACCAGGCGGTCGCTAAGTGAGCGTGATAACACAACTCCTGACATCCGGCCAAAGACAATCGGTGTGACTGCGATGTTGGCTATTTACCGGATATTTTCCTATCTCACTTACCTGGCTTTTGTCATCGTAGGACGTTTCAAGGCGGCGTCGGGTCATCAACTGTGGCGTGGTCGACTTGGCTTGATTGATGTTCGGGGTCCTGTGCACCTGTGGATCCATGCCGCCTCGGTCGGAGAAATCCGCATAGTCGGATACCTGGTCGATTACATTCATAAACGACAACCTTCGGTCAGGATACATGTCACCACGATGACACCGGCCGGTTATCGCACCGCCGTAGCCCAGATGGGCGACTCGGTCACGCTGACGTATTTTCCACTCGATGCTCCACCGGCCATCGGTCGCACACTCGACAGGATAAAGCCGCAAGTGGTGGTCATCGCCGAGACGGAAATCTGGCCGAATCTGATTTGCCAGGCGGCTCGTCGTGGGATTCCCATGGTGCAGATCAACGGACGAATGTCGCCACGTGCTTTCAATCGTTACAAACTGATTCGCTTTCTGATTGGCAAGCTCGTAAGCAACTACAGGCATTGGTTCATCAAGACCGACCAGGATGCCGAGAGATACTCACATCTGGGATTACGCCGGGAGCTTATCACCGTGGCGGGCGACATGAAGTTTGATGCTCCTCTGACGCGACAATCCGAGGCGAGGCAAAGTGAGACCCGGTCCCGTGCTGGTGTGGCGCCGTCCGATTTTGTCTGGATAGCGGGATCGACCAGGCCGGGCGAGGAACAGATGTTGGTCGAAGCATACGCAAAACTGCGCGAAAGGTACGACGGTTTCCGAATGATCATGGCCCCTCGACACATCGAACGAGTGGGCGAGGTCATCAATCTGTTCGATAGAGCCGGTGTTCGCTGGTATCGATTCTCGGCGGGTGATTCGGGCAGCACTCCAGTTTCCGACGGCGGGCTGGTTCTTGTAGATACCCTGGGTCAGTTGAACGACCTGTATCAAATTGCCGATCTTGCCTTTGTCGGCGGTACCATGGTGCCGATAGGAGGACACAATCTATTGGAACCGGTGTGGGCACAGACGCCGGTCCTGTTTGGTCCCTACACCGACAACGTTCGGGAGGCGACCGCTTATATCAAGAAACACGATTATGGAATGCAGGTCGACAGTGCTGAACAGCTTATCGACGTGGTTGAGAGTGTGTACCAGGGACGCACGAAGTTCGCGCTCAAGCAGGATTCCGATCTGAGTAATTCCACCACGGCCCAGGTTGGGACCTATCTTCTGAGGATGCTTGGTGATGCTTGAGCAACTGTGGAAGAAGGTACTGCGTCGAGGTTCACTTTCGTGGTTGATCCTACCGGCTGCTTTGCTATGGCTGGTTTCGCTGGCCTATCGACTGGCCCGAGTCATTCACCGACTAACGGCAGGGGCGCAGGTCGACGCCGGGGTACCTGTAATCTCAGTCGGTAACATCACAGTCGGCGGCAGCGGCAAGACCACCAGTGTCGGCATGCTTGGACGACTTTTGCTGCAGGAGGACATCCGAGTGGGGATTGTTTCCTCGGGCTATGGTCGTGCCGACCAAACGTCGTTCCTTGAGCCGGGCTATCGTGTTCAAACGATGGATAGTCGCCTGACCGGTGACGAAGTCAAGCATCTGGCCGGGTTATTGCCGGAGGCGCTGTTTTCGGTCGACCGTTCGAAATCTGAGGCGGCGCTACGATTAGGTGCCGGCGGCGGGGTCGACGTTATCATTGTCGATGACGGTATGCAACACATTAAGCTCCATCGTGATCTTGAAATCGTCACCTTCGATGCTTCGGTTGCTGACCAGTTCCTCAAACCATTCCCGTTGGGTGTCCTTCGTGAACCCCTGAGTGCGCTGACCCGTGCCGATGTAATACTCGTCACGCGGGCGAACCTGGCCGACGACCCGGGTGCCCGGCAGACTCAGTTTGCGTCGTTGTTCCCGCAGGCGAAGATCTATCGTGCACAGTTTCTCCCCTCCGAGTTGGTCGGTCGTGATCGGCGATGGCCCATCAAGTACCTTGAGGACAAGTCGGTCCTGCTCTTTGCCGGTATTGGTAATTTCCGAGCCATGTCCCGACAGGTGACAACGCTATGCGCCGATTTGGATCAGGCAATTGAACTGAGTGACCATCAGCGGTACGACCAGACAGTGCTGCAAAAAATCAAAACTGCGGCCGATAGTCATGACTCCGACCTACTCCTCACCACGGGCAAAGACTGGGTCAAATTGGGCGACTTTGCGTTCGGACGCGAAATATACTATCTTGTTCAGTCAATTGACCTCGATCCGGGAGAAGAGAAACTGGTTCGGTATATAATAGAGCGGTTGAATTTGAAGAGGCCTTCTGACTGATGGAACGGCGCTATGATTATCTGGTAATTGGTTCCGGTATTGCCGGGTTGTTCTATGCCCTGAAGGTTGTCGAGCACAATCCCAAAGCAACGGTGGCCATCTTGACCAAGAAGGGGGAGACGGACTCCTCAACCAATCGGGCGCAAGGTGGTATTGCCGCGGTGCTGGCCGGGACTGATTCGTTCGAGGATCATGTTAACGATACTATGGCGGTTGGCGGCGGGCTGTGCCGACAAGAGGTTGTTGAGAAGATTGTCGAGAACGCGCCCAGGGTGATTGAGGAGTTGATTGAACTCGGCGTCAGATTCACTCAGACCGACAACCAACTCCATCTTGGTCGCGAGGGAGGGCACTCCAAGCCGAGGGTTGTACATGCTCGGGACCTTACCGGTCGCGAGATCGAGCGCGCCTTGCTCAAGGCTTGTCGCAGTGTGCCGACTATCGATATATTTCGTGATCACATGGCCATGGATCTGATCACTTACACAAGCGGTGGACAGGAAGTGTGCGCGGGTGTGTTTGTCTACTGTGATCCCACCCGTCAGTTTGATCTCTTTCTGGCTCCGGTCACCATGTTGGCCACGGGTGGTCTGGGGCAGGTCTATTTCCACACCACCAATCCTCTCATTGCCACCGGTGATGGATTGGCCATCGCCTATCGTGCCGGTGTCACGGTGGCCAACCTGGAGTTCATTCAGTTTCATCCAACGGCTCTGTACAACCCCGGTCGCTGGCCTTTTCTCATTTCAGAGGCGGTCAGAGGCGAAGGCGGTATCCTCAAGTCGGTCGATGGTCGAGAGTTCATGAAGGGAACGCATCCCGACAAAGACCTGGCCCCGCGCGATATCGTGGCTCGAACGATTGATCGAGAATTGAAGGCCAGCGGTGAGGAGTACGTATTGCTCGACGTCAGCCATCTCGACTCAGGTTTCGTAAAAGAGCGCTTCCCGAATATTTATCGCCGCTGTCTGCGTAGAGGTTTTGATATGACCGAACGTCCCATTCCGGTCGTGCCGTCGGCTCATTATTCTTGCGGCGGCATCGTGTCTACAATTAACGGCGAGACGGAACTGCCGGGGCTGTACACGGCCGGCGAGTTGGCTATGACCGGTATGCACGGCGCCAACCGGCTGGCCTCCAACTCGCTGTTGGAAGCGGTGGTGATGGCGCGCTTTGCGGCCTCGGCATCAGCAGACTACTGCGGCCAGGCACCGCTACCGGAAAACGTGCCCACCGATAACTCTCCGTATTCGTCACTGAAACCGCCCCGAGAATCGATACTGATTGCTCATGATCGACGGGAACTGAATCGCATTATGTCGGACTTTGTCGGCATAGTGCGAACCACCAAGCATCTCAAACTGGCCCACCAACGAATCAAACAGTTGGACCAGGCAGTGGAAGATTACTATCTGGCTACACCGGCTACTTACGGCGTCGTGGAACTTCGCAACATGACCACGGTAGCGGAACTGATCGTCGGCTCGGCCTTGAGTCGAGAAGAGTCGCGCGGGCTGCATTATAATGAAGACTATCCGGGCATGATCGAAGGCGAAGCCAGGGACACCATTATCGAGGGAAAGTCGACCGATGAACGACAACGTCCAAAAGAATGAGATGATCCTGATACTTGATTTCGGATCGCAGTACACACAATTGATCGCACGCCGTATCAGAGAAGCCAGGGTCTACTGCGAGATTGCACCTTACAACGTTGACCGTTCAAAGTATGCCGATCGCAACGTGCGCGGTTACGTGCTCTCGGGTGGACCCTCCTCGCTCAGTGATGAAGACGCCCCGCGGTTGGACCCGGCCTTCTTTGAAACCGATTTGCCCATGCTGGGCATCTGTTATGGTATGATGCTGGTGGCCGAGCACTATGGGGGAGAGCTTGTGCCGTCGCACAATCGTGAATATGGACGGGCTCATTTGGAGGTGTCGGACAGGCAGGCTATATTTGCCGGGATGCCGGATCGAAGTCAGGTCTGGATGTCGCACGGTGACTCGGTAACACAAATGCCTGAAGGCTTCGACCAAATCGCATCTACTGAGTCGCTGCCGGTTGCGGCTATCGCCGATCATCGACGAAAAATCTATGGTTTGCAGTTTCATCCCGAGGTTCACCACACCGAGGAAGGCAAGAAGATGCTGGCGAGCTTTCTCTTTGATATCTGTAAACTGAAAGGGGATTGGACGCCGGAATCGCTGGTGGAGATGGCCGTGGCCAGGATTAAAACGCAGGTGGGTGATGGGAAGGTTCTGTTAGGTATCTCCGGCGGTGTCGACTCCACGGTCGCGGCCATGTTGCTTCACAGAGCAATTGGTGACAAGTTGCACGCTGTCTTTGTCAACAACGGACTTCTGCGTAAGAACGAGTACACCGATGTGATCGAGATGCTCAATGGTCTGGGCATTAACCTGCACCCGGTCGATGCATCTGATCTGTTCCTTGAACGTCTGGCCGGCATCACCGATCCTGAGAAGAAGCGCAAAGTAATCGGCCCCACTTTCATCGATGTTTTCGAGGCTGAGGCAGAGAAAATCGGTCAGGTCGACTTCCTGGCCCAGGGCACGCTATATCCGGACGTTATCGAATCGGTGTCGTTCAAGGGACCTTCGGTGACTATCAAGTCGCATCACAATGTCGGCGGGCTGAAGGATCGAATGAAACTGAAACTGGTCGAACCGCTGAGAGAACTGTTCAAGGATGAAGTGCGGGCGCTGGGTCGTGTGCTCGGTTTACCGGATCAATTCATCGGGCGGCATCCCTTTCCGGGTCCGGGACTGGCCGTGCGCATCCTGGGTGAGGTTACCAAAGAACGTTGCGACCTGCTGCGCGAGGTGGACGCTATCTACATTGACGAATTGCACAACCACAACATCTATGACGACATCTGGCAGGCCTTCGCAGTATTGTTGCCTGTGAAAGCGGTCGGAGTCATGGGGGATGAACGGACCTATGAAAACGTGGTGGCCCTCCGCGCCGTCACCTCGACCGACGCCATGACCGCCGACTGGGCGCGCATCGACTACGATATTCTGGCCCACATCTCCAACCGAATAATCCGCAATGTGAAGGGTGTCAACCGGGTCACCTACGACATATCATCCAAACCACCCGCCACCATCGAGTGGGAGTGACGCAGCCAAGCTGTGCTTCTTGCCGCTATGCGGCCTGCAAATGTAGATTCGAGTGGCCCGGACTCCAGGGAGTGTTGATAAAGTTCGTGGTTTGTTGTGTCGGGTCCTGAACGCGCCGAAGGCGTAGTGGTGACCCGACACCTAACTCAATGTGACACAGTGGCGGCGGGTCACACGAATTCGCTTACGTCCGCCGCGGCGGACAGGACCCACCGCAACAGGCTACAGAGGCTTTTTCAACAAGCCGTTCAGGCCGGGTTTCAAAGGCTGCTCTAACACAACGCTTTAGTGAGAGTCGCAGGGTCACAATCCCGACTTCGTCGAGATCAGGACCCTGCGAAACCACATTGTGCAGGTGCTGTCAGGTGACTCGCCTGACAGCCAGTGGTTTGGGCGGCCGGTGTCGGGCGGGGTCGCCCAACGCCACCAGGTCTGTGGGCGGTGGACGCCCTGGAAGTGGCTTGACCTAATCACCCTTCGATTCCGCTCAGGGTGACGTTGGTGCGGCTCATGCTTCGACTGCGCTCAGCATGACGTGCGGTTCGCGCGAATCGGCAGGAACCCATTTATGGCTGATTTGTCACCTCACTCGTACTTCAGAGAATCCACCGGGTTGGCACGAGCCGCTCTCAGAGCCTGGGAGCCAACGGTGACAATCGCGATGACCAGAGCGAGTCCGCCGGCAAGAACGAAAGTGCTGATACCCAGGTCGACACGATATGCGAACTCTTCAAGCCAGCTCCTCATCGCCAGCCAGGCCAGCGGCCAGGCCACGAGGTTGGCGATTGTCACCAGAATGACGAACTCGCGCAGCAACAACCGCACGACGCCGGTGACGGATGCACCCAGCACTTTGCGGATACCTATCTCTTTGGTTCGCTGCTCGGCCGTAAACGAGGCCAGCCCGAGCAGACCCAACGAAGCGATAAACACCGCCAGCAGAGCGAAGCCGCCGGCTAAGTCGCCGATCCTTTCGATGGATCGAAAACCGGCCGCGAACCTCTGATCGAGAAAACTATAGTCAAACGGATAGCCCGGCACGTTTCGTCCCCACGCCTGTTCTATGTATCCCAATGTCGAAGATACATCGCCCGGACCTATTCTGATGGCCACCTGACCGGCTTTTTCCGGGTTGAGCACGAAGGCCAACGGTTGGATCTGGTCGTTGAGCGGCCGAAAGTGAAAGTTCTTCATCACACCAATAACCCGACCGGGCTTATCCCAGATACTGAGTTCGGCGTCTACGGCAGACTCAAGCCCCATTGCCTTCATCATCTCTTCGTTAATCAGATAGGAGGTTATGGAGTCTGAAGGAAAGTCACGGCTGAAGTCTCTTCCTTCGATCAGATCAATGCCAAATGTTTTGGTGAAATCATAGTCAACCATGTTCATGGCTATGTGTAGGTCATCGTCAGATGCCTTGCCCGGCCAGTGGACAGCTCCGGTGGTCCAACGCCAATAGGGCAGCCCGGCGGCGTTGGCGGTGACGGACTGAATCCTCGAATCCTGCAAAAGATCGTTCTTGAGACTATTGTAATGGTGTCGGCTGTCGCCTCGCAACAGTAGGTTGACAATCTGTTCCTTATCGTAACCGACGTTTTTGGTTTTCAGATAATTCACCTGGGTGTAGACGGTGGTGGTGGCTATTATCAGAATGATCGAAGCCGCAAACTGAACCACCACCAGCGACTTTCTAAGTCGGGAGGCGCCGGAGCCCAGGCCGAGGTCGCCCTTAAGGACAGCCACCGGTCGAAAGGCGCTTAGATACAGGGCAGGATAGGTGCCGGCGGCGATTCCCGTTACCAGAGTGAAAACAATCAGTCCGGCAATGACCGGACCGTCGAAAAGCAGATCGATACTGAGATAACCCGAGGTCATATCGTTGAAGTAGGGCAGCACAAAACGCAGAAGCCCCAGCGCCAGTAGCGACGCCGCTGCTGACATGAGAATCGACTCACCGAGATACTGCGCGATCAAATTCCCGCGGTGCGCACCGGATACCTTTCTGATCCCGGTCTCTTTTGCCCGGCGCGATGATCGGGCGATCGACAAATTCACGAAGTTGATACAGGCCATGATCAGAACAACGGCGGCCAAAAGGGAGAACGCGTAAACGTATCCCTTTACTCCGGTACCGAAAAAGTGCAGGTCCGACAGTCCGATGGCGAAGAGCTCCCGGTCCTTTTCGGACTGCTCCGGCAGGAAGGTCCGAATCCTGTCGGTCAACCGTTCGACCGAACACCCAGGCTGGACCTTGACATAGGTAATCGCGCTCCACCAGCCCCAACTCGCCCAATCCTCATCTCGTTCCCGACGAGACTGGATCAGGTTCTCGATTGGCACCAGCATATTGAACTGTAGCGTGGAATTGTGCGGCACGTTTTCGATGACGCCGGTGACCACGTGGTCGTGACGATTATCCAAAGTGAGCACCTGACCGACCGCGTTTTCATTTGGGAAGAATCTATCGGCCAGACTCTTCGATATAACCACAGAACTTACATCATCCAGCGCGGTGGCGCCGTTGCCGGTCACGAATGAGAATGAAAACACATCGAAAAAGGTTGGATCAACCGCCATGATCCACTGAAATGATGTATCGCTTTTGCTCGTTATCAGCGATTGACCCAACCAGTCCGTTCGCGTGGCCTGTTCGATCTCCGAAATCTGCTCTTGGAGGGCGGGCCCCAGCAGGTTCGGCGTGGATTCATTGGCGTCCAGTACCCGGATGTTCATTATGCGTTCGGACTCGGCAAAAAACGTGTCGTAGCTGAGTTCGTCGAGAATCCACACGGCCAACAACAAACAGCAAGCCATGCCGATGGCCAAGCCGGTGATATTAATGAACGAATAGCCCTTCTGTCGCAGAATATTGCGCCCTGCTGTTTTAAGATAACTCTTGAACATAACTAGTCCCCAATAGAGTGAGTTCTTTGCGAATCTGGGTAGCGACCTTATGACCTCCCACCAAAGCCAACATTGGGCGGCCGTGATGCTTCTGTCTTGAGCGATAGACCTATAGATTTCAACCAGATCACCGGCGGCGTAGTGAAACTCCTCCGAGCGGGCGGCGGCTTTCAGCAACCGGATCGCGAGTGAAGGCGGATCGTTCGGTCGAGACTTGTTCATGCTTCTTCGCCCAGCACGGACGCCTTGGGTAGATCGGCCCACATAGCCGTCTGGATTTGACGGACTGTATCAAGAGCCTTGAATCCTTTGTTGGTGACCTGGTACATTCTCTTGCTGCGACCGCCCCGTTCCGGCAGGGGAGAGGTGATTTTGGTAGTCACCAGTCCTTTGCGGGCCAACCGATCCAGTACGTCGTAGATGGCCCCTATCGACCAGTATTTGTCGGTGGTTTTAGCTAGTTGCCTACGGATCGTAACACCGTAGGCGTTACCCTGGAGCTTCCAGATTGAGAGCAACAGCAGTTCTTCTTTTCGCGACAACCATTTCATAGATACTTCCTGCTTGATATCTTCTGTAAACCAGAATACATGGTCGTAGATACGTGGTTTATGTGATCGATGTTTCATGTAGGATTGAGTCATTCTGGCGAAGGCCAGAATCTAGCCTTCTCCTGTAGGTCGAAACCCCTGCGCCGAAGGCGTCGCGAAGCGAGGTTTCGACATCTTCGAGTAAAGCCAGGCGACCCAGCCCGACACTTTTAACAAGTCCTGCTACTGAGAAGAACATTTAAGACTGTTGCGGTTCAATCGCGTGCCGAATCCTCCGGGTCAGTTTATAGGCCTCCTGCGTTGTATCGATTGGCCCTGTCCGTAACTGCGCAGACGAGCGATGATCGAAGACGGAACTAGCCATGAATGGAGGACTCTCCGGACCTTATGTTTCTCAGAGCGAGTGTTGGTTACAGGTTGACAGATAGGTTCCTCTGAATTATAATCAGTTGCTCAAGAGCGGTTATGAAAGCGTAAGGCTAAGCGACATCTCCTCGGATACGTGATAGACGCAGGGTAAGTCGTGGACTTGGCGAGTGATTGATCGGCATGAGCGCACTTGGTTTGATGAGAACTGTGTGGGCAGTCTGGTTGAGAATATTAACAATCCAATTAGGAGGATCTAAAAATGCCAGGATATGATGAGAAATTCCTTAAAGGCGTGACTATTCCATTGCCTCAGCCGAGAGGACAACTGCGCTCATATGTGCTCGGCGATCCGGATCTGAGGGATGATGTGTACGCCGACTACGTAAACTACACGATGTTGATTGACCATGAGAGGCGTTGCCCGATTTTCGCGGCCTTGAACATCGATCAGAAGTTGTTCAAGAAGATCAAGAAACACAAGGCGTGGAAGGTCGATCCAAGAATCGACAAAGGCTTCCAGTTGGACAACGACTACTACAAGGACAGGCACGAACGCGGAGACAATCCATGGGACCGCGGTCATGTGGCCATGCGTGCTAACGCCACTTGGGGCAAAACCAGAAACGCAGCCAAGAAAGCCGGTGACGATACATTCTGGTACACGAATGCTACTCTGCAACACAACAATTTCAACCGGGATGAGTGGGTCTCGATTGAGATGTGGGTGAATAAGCTGGACCTCGCTCAAGGTGGAAAAATCACTTCGATCTCGGGACCAATACACGGCGACGATCCGCGAATCGTCAAAGTCCCTGGGAAGGACAGCGCAGAGGTACCGGCCGGCTTCTTCAAGGTTGTATGCTTTATCAACAAACACACTAATAAACTGGATGTGCGAGCCTTCATATCCTGGCAGGACGAAATTGCCTTGCGTGACAATGATGCGAAGGGGATGTACAGCGCCCAGGTGTATCAGGCCACGGTGAAAGAAATCGAGGAGCGCACCGGACTCAAATTCCCCAAGGAAGTGGCAAAGGCGAACCCGATGTTCTGGAGTGAGGATTCAGCCAAGAAGAAAAGGGTCAAGGCGAGTCATTACCCCGAGAGAATCTTCGTGGATCACCCCGAAGAAATCAGGGACTTAAAGGAGAGAAAGACGCGCATCCACTATGCCGACGAAGAAGTCGATGTTTATATTGCCGCGGTGCTGGTGAATCCCAGGGGCCGGGACAAAGGCAAGGAGTGGATATCACTTATTAACCTCGGGGCCAAGAAGATCAGTCTCAAAGGGTGGCGCCTGGTGGCCTGGCAAACTTGGGACGAGAAAGACCGAGGTTGGGGGGAAAAGGAACTGATGCTGGACAATCTGTTTAAGGCAGAGAAACTAGTTTTGCAGCCCGGAGAAGCGCTGACCGTGAAGCCTTTGAAACCGATCGTACTGTCCAATAAGCGAGGGGGCACGATCATACTGTACGATGACAAGGATCGGCAGATCGACCGAGTCAAATATACCGCCACTCAGGCGAGGAAGGCTGGCCGGGCTGTCGTGTTCTTCTATAGCGACGACCAGTAGCGGCGGTGTCATAGGATATCAAGGATTCACAACGGGCGCCCTGACGGTTCTACCTGGGCTGCCCCGTGTCTACTATTCCACCACGCCGGCTCTCGGAAGTGTGGTTGGACGTTACGCTGGTTCAGGTTGAAGAGCGGGCCGCAAAAGCTCCAAGCAACCCTGTTTGAGAAAGCCAGAGTATTTGAACTTAGGGCATGTAGGATACTACTGGCTCACGTTTGCGACTAGTCCGGTGGCCCCCGGCTTGATGTCGGATCATGTGCCCGCATGATCTTCAACTCGTAGGGCAGGACCGCTTCTGGTACTGTCGTTTCGTTATGTCGGAACTACAACACCTCATGGTGAGCGGAGTCGAACCATGAACTATCAGTAAGTTTCACCCTTCGACTGCGCTCAGGGTGACACGGACTGATTGTAGGGCAGAACCACTTCTGGTTGTGCCGACTCTTCTTGTCGGAACCGCTAAGAGGGTTCCGACCTACTTCAGCCCAGCCAATCATTGCGGGATCGCAGAAGACCCGCCCTACAAGATGGGTGATCGGCGGAGACAAGCCCCGCCGCTACGCCAGTGAAGTGATTCAGCCCAACAAAAACCCCGAACCAAAGGTCCGGGGCTTCGACAACGTTGAAATGTCAGAGATGTTTTACATCGACTTCGCCGTCTGGCGCGTCATTACGTAGAACTCGTTGATCTTCTCCCAGTTCATCACGTTGAAAATCGCCTGAACATAATCGGGGCGGCGGTTCTGATACTTGAGATAGTAAGCGTGCTCCCAAACATCGACACCCATCACCGGCGTATAGCCGGAACTGATTGGGTTGTCCTGATTCGGTGTGCCCATCAGGCTGAGATCACCGCCACTATCAATCACCAGCCAGGCCCAGCCGCTGCCAAAGACACCCACGGCCGTTTTCAAAAACTCTTCCTTGAATTTGTCTAGCCCGCCGAACTTGGCATTGATCGCTTCAGCAATCTCACCTTTGAAAGCGACATTCGGCTTGAGGATTTGCCAGAAGAAACTGTGGTTGACATGGCCACCGCCGTTGTTTCGAACCGCGGTGCGGATATCTTCCGGCACCTGGTCCAGCTTGCAAATGATCTGTTCGGCGCTCTTGGTGGCCAACTCTCCGTGACCCTCCAGGGCGGCGTTCAACTTGGCCACGTAAGCAGCGTGGTGTTTGGAGTGATGGATTTCCATCGTTTGGGCGTCGATAAACGACTCCAGGGCATCGTACTCATATCCGAGTTCGGGTAAGGTATACATCATGTCAAGACTTCTCCTGCGTGTCCATGGACTCATAATGGACGGTTAGAATCTACTTTTCTGTAATTGTTTAACCGTGGTGGGAGAGATTTGTTCCGTGCTTCATAGCGTAGGGGGCGGCCTTGGATCGGACGGTTGGAAGTCACTTGTGGTTTCGACCTACAAGACGCTTCGTTCCGTCATTTCGGGCTTTGACCCGGAATCCACTCTTCGATTCCGGGACTGGATTCTGGCCTTCGCCAGAATGACAGACAAAGAAGGCGGGGCGGAGACGGACCTGCCCTAAGAAACTTGTCGGAACCGCTAATCCGCCGGGGCGGACGACCTACTTACATTTGAGGCTTGGAAAGAGCAAGGGCTCTGCTTGGGGCCTTACGCCATCAGCATGGCTTTTCCGTGACGGAGGGCACGAAGCAGCCTGTCGGTGAGGCCGATTGTCACCAACAAAAGGGCGGCAAAGCCGATAAGATCGGCCCGTAGTCCGTAACGAAGCAGGAACTCTCCGGCCGCGGTGAACAGACCGGTCAGAAGGCCAACAGCGCCCGTGCTGAAACCGTCGAACCCGGTAAGCAGCGACTGATAGCCCAGGATATAGATCGTAACTGCAATCATTAACAGCGGACCGGCTACGCCCAGGACAGTGCTCATGGACCAGCGTTCAGCGGTTGTCTCGACCGGCTTTGTGGCGGGTAGCTGAGCAGCTACGGTAGCCGCAAAATCGGCCGGAAGCCGGATATCGTGCTCATCGGCCAGGCCATCGAACAGCATTTGATATTGAGCGACTGCTTCCTGACACAGACCGCAATGTTCGATATGATCGACTAATGGCCGTTCCAGCCGGTGGCGTTCATCGACATATTTTTGTAACTGTTGCTCGTTGGCGTGTTCGTATCTCATAATTCCTCCGGCTGATACTTTGCAGCCAGCCGTTCCTTCAGCAGTTTGCGGGCGCGAAAGAGATAGCTTTTGACGGTGCCTTCGGGCAGTTTGGTGATTTCGCCGATCTCTTTGTAGGTCATTTCATCGAGATGATAGAGCGACACGATGGCCCGGTATTGTGCGGGCAATTCTTGAATCTCAGCCCGCAGCCGCATGGCCATGTCCTGATGTTCTGTATACTCGTCCGGCTGAACGGCCTCTCCGATGACACTATCGATCGTGCTGCCCTCAGCGCAATGGTCCTCAAACAGCGGGACCTTTTTCTTCTCCAGGTGATTCAGGCATCGATTATAGGCTACTCGGCCAACCCAGGTCGACAGCTTGGACTCATTGCGAAAACCGGCCAGATTCTGATGCACTTTAAGGAACACATCCTGGCAGATGTCCTTGCGATCTTCATCGTTTGAAACCATCCTAAACACGATATGACTCACCAATCGCTGATGCTCTTTGACGAATTCCTCAAACGCCTTGTGATCTCCTGCGAGAATTCGTTCAATTTGCGGTGGTCTTTCGGCCATATTTCCATTTCTTATTGGGTTTGACAGTATAGACGAAGAATATGTTGCAGAAGTTTCGGCTTTTCGCTGCAACTTCGGGCAGGCTAACCGGTCCGATGGATATAGAAACGATTGAGAAGTCCAAGCAAAGGAGTTGAAGATGCCGGAAATAGTGATAGTACCCGCGATGTTCTTAGCGTGTGTGGCGATCGTGAAAATCGTCTCCGATGCGCGAACGCGTAACCGCCTGATTGAAAAGGGCTTGGTTGAGGAGGGAGTCAAGAATCTCTATCCCCGACAGACCTCACCCGCACTGTCGAATCTCAAATGGGGTTTGGTGCTGTTGGGCGTAGGTTTGGGTGCGATGGTTAGTTTCTTCACTGATGTTGTCTCTGAGGAGGGGACGCTGGGGCTTATGTGTGTTCTGGCCGGGCTCGCGTTCTTAGTGTACTATGCGGTCGCTAGCAAGGATGACAAGGCCGACCGGAATGGCGTAAGTTAGTTTCTCGTCGAGACGGAGATGGGTGATTTCAGCCGGGACTCTCACAGGTCCCGGCTTTTCGTTGTTGTGATTTGTTCATGTGTCGACTCCGCTCGGCATGGCATCGGTGGGTGGCACCCTCAAAGTCTCTTTGGGGGTGACTCTTCCGCTGAAATGTCTCCGTCCCAAACAAGGTCTGAGACGGCCACCCGCTGCTCTTTTTGGCAGAAGAGCATCCGTGAGCCCCGGATGTCGAAACCCGTCCTTCGACTCCGCTCAGGACGACCCTCCGGGTCAGGGGTTTCGACCTACAAGTGAAGATAGATTCCCGCCTTCGCGGGAATGACATAGGCGCGGCTCGTTTGTGTGGTATAGACCTTGCCACCCAACCGTGCGCCCATCCCGTGTCACCCTGAGCGCAGTCGAAGGGTGAATCCTGCGCGTTATCTACAAATCGGCGCCGGGCCGCCGTTGAACATATAGTCCACCATGTACACCAAATCGGCGATGTCAATATCACCGCCCGAGCCATCGACATCGGCCGCCGCCATCACCGGCGGTGGCGGGCCGTCGTTGAACATGTAATCGACCATGTAAACGAGATCGGCAATGGTGACATCCGGACCACCGTCACCGTCAACGTCACCACAGGCCAGACTGGAATTGGTCACCGTGAAGACAACCGACTCGGAACTGTTCGAAGCACCGTCGATAGCCTCGACTTTCCAGTATGTCAGAATGTCGGGTTGCAACGGATTGGGAAGAGCCAATTCCGACGTGGTCAGACCGCTGTATGTGACTGTGTTTGGACCGGGCGTGAAGGCCGGGTCGGTGGAGACATACAGCGAATAGGTGACCGGGGCTCCGGCCTTGGTCTCATCGCTCCAATCAAAGAAAGGCTGTGGCTCTAAAGTCACTGTCTCATCGGCCGGTTCCGAAAGTTGCGGCGGATCGGGTGGCGTTGTATCGAGCGTGAATGACCACACAGCCGAGTATTCCGAGGAGTCTGCGTTTGTCGTCTTGAGCGACTTGACCCGCCAGAAGTAGTTCCCTTCGTCCAGGCTGATGTCCAGCGTGTACAGATTGGTGTCGACTGTTCGGGAGGTCACATCCACACCGAAGGTTTCATCGGTTGAGATTTCCAGACGATAGCGGTCTTGATCATGTTTCCACGATGTTGCCCATGCGAACGAGGGCGCGCTGGGCGGATAGGACCCTAGCTCCGGCGCCGCGAGTCGCGGTTCCAACAAAGGCAGGTACCAGTTGGCCGTGTAGGTTTCTGAGTTGCCGTCGCGCGAGTCGGTCCAGACGGCGTTGGTTTTGTCGTGGTAGGCGGTGACGCCGATATACTCACCGATCAACCCGGCGCGCGAATCGGACAGCGGGCGCAACCATCCGGTCTCGGGATCTATGATCGGTCCGTTCTCCTCGTCGAACTTTAGATCGCCGGGTGACGACGAAGCCGTGGTGATTCGGTGATTGCTGGTGAAAGTCAAGCCGCCGTCGAACGAGTAGGCCGCCATCAGATCAAACAGGTAGTAGTTGGGCGAGTCATAGCGCTGGTCATAGAATATCACCATGATGACACCTTCCTGGTTGACGATCAACCAGGGATGGAAACTGTCGATCAAGTCAGATTCAAGCGCGTCGTTGATCTGAATCCGTTCCGACCAGGTAGCGCCGTTGTCCAATGACCGAACGAAATCAACGTCACTTCTGTCGGTATCTTCAGGTCCGATATTGGTAAACGACATATAGATGTTGCCGTCGAACGGTCCGCCGGTAATGTCGGCGTCAGCCGCCGGCGCCGAGTACGTATTGACGCCGCCGTTGGCATACTGATAGCCGCTGACGCCAAGCACGGTGTCCGGGTAGGTGAAACTCTGACCGCCATCAGTTGAGATAGCATGCTTGATAGACTGGTTTCCGGTACAATTGCCGGAAGAGTCATAGGCCCACCCCTGCCAGAAACAATGCACATCGCCGTTTGAGTTGACCAGCGGAAAGGCAAACTGCCCGGCATCACGAACTCCGCAGCCCGATGGAAACTGCTGCGGTCCGACCACTATAGTGTCCTCAAAAGTCTGAGCGCCATCGGTGGAACGAACGAACTGCAGACGGTTGGGACCATCATAGAAGCGAGCCCAGATGCAATAGATATTACCGTCATGGATGCCACCGGTGCGGTCGACGGCCACAAACTGCTTGTCTTCAAAGGTGACGGCGCTGCCGCTCCAAACACACGGCACCGGTCCGGTCCAGGAGATACCTTTGTCGGTCGATTTGTAAAACACAATCGTATTGAGTCCGGAAAAGCCGAAACCGTCCCAGTCCATTGACGACATGATGAAATTCCCCTGACGGTCGGCATTCATGGTTGGGTCGGATTGCTTGGAGTCAAAGCCGAACATCTGCATCCACGGTTTGTTGATCAGCGAGTCGGTCCAGGTCAAGCCGCCGTCGTCGGAACGACCGATTCCTACCTGACGGTATCCGAGACGAAAGTCGCGCCAGTTGGCTATTATCACGTTGCTATCGGTCGGGCAGATCCATACTTGCTGCTCGTTGTTGAGCCAGTTTTCGACGTAGGTCAGGCGGATGTTGGCAGGGGGTGGCAGGCTGCTGTCGGCAAAAGCGGCGACGCCGATCAGCAATAGGGTGATGATGAGGGTTGCCGTTAGCAATTGACGTGTCATTTTGGCTCTCCTTTGTCGTGGGCCGACTGGTCGGCATTTTGCGAGTACGGTCTGAGGTAACCGAGTTTCTGCAAGATACCGGTTTGTTCGTTTTTGTCAATGCACATACGCCCGCCCCTATGGGGAAGGCAAACTCTGCGTTTTATACAGCACAGCGGTGAGGGTGTGGGGTTTGGTTAATTAGACGAATTGGAGAAGTATTTGTTTAGGAAGGAGTGAACACCAGGACATTATTCGTAGAAAGGTGAACCGTAATGTGTGTCGAGCTTCACTTCGCTTTGACTAACTTGATAGTTCGATAAGCACCTCCTGCTTTGATTGTGCAAAGGTATACACCACTTGCGACAGAGTTACCGGCAGCATCTGTGCCACCCCATCTTGCTGTGTATGATCCGGCCGGTTTGACGTCATCAACCAACGTGGCAACTTTCTGGCCCAATATATTATAAACAGACAGGCTCAGCCTTGAGGTTCGCGGAATTGAGTACTCTATGGTCGTGGAAGGGTTGAACGGGTTGGGGTAACCGGGATCGATTCTGAGATCGTCTGGTACAACGCCATGACCGTTCGGGTCTGATGACCCCCGCCATTGAAACCTGAGAAGGCTGTTGTGATCGGCAACAAAGAGCATAGAGTCCCTTGAGGCAACGCCCATCGCCGCGCCTTCAGTGTCGTATGTGCATACTTTCTTAGTAGCAACGGGGTCAGAGATGTCAACCACTTCGATCCCATTCCGTGCCGTCGCCAGGAAGAGAAGATCACCTGCCAGTGATATGTCTTGGATTCTCGAGGAAACGTACGAGCCGATTTGCTTCGGTTCGAGTGGGTTCGTGACATCCAGAATGAAAACTTCGAAATCGGCGGCCAGGACAAGAGTGTTCCCCCATTTTGCCAGGTAAATGACCCACAGGGGCTCATCATTAGCCGGATACTTCCCTACCGCGACAGGTTGGGTCGGATCAGACAGGTCGAAAACCCGTAGGCCTGCGTATCGATCCGATACATAGGCATACTGTTCGGAAACGATGACCTCAATAGCGAAATCGTTGGTGTTAGATCGTCCGACGACTGTTGGCACAGTTGGCTCTGAAATGTCGAAGACCAATAGACCCTGGCTGCCGCCGGCGACGAAGGCATATTCACCGTCAGTTGCGACATCCGAAGTCCAACCATTTATCGAGGCACTGCCTACAATGCGGGGATGGGCAATGTCAGAAACATCAGCAATCAACAAACCGGTTAGCTGATCCGCTATCAGCAGTATGTTCCCCGCGACGTCCATACCGCGCGGCGATTCAGGTCCTTCGATTTCTGAGACCGCAATGAGCGTGTCTGATCCGGATACATCGACGATAGATACGCCCCCAGTTTCATCTGCTACAAATGCGTGTTGCCCCACTACCTTTACCGAAGTGGCGTAACCAGGGTGCGGATAGGCGCCCACGGCAACCAACGACGATTCATCTGAGACATCAAGGATCAATAGATCGCCCGTATCGGGCGATTGCGTAAGATTTGATGCTGGTAAAAAGCCCCTTCCCGCCTGCGCACACAGAACCTGATTGAACTCGGATTCATTGAATAGCAATGGAGCCGAATTATCAACAAAAGCGAGTGCCTCATGCACATTCACTTCATAAGCCCGACCCAACGGGGGAAAACAACCTGTTGGTTGCATTGCCAAGCGATCTGTTATGTCAAATACAGCCACGCCTGACTCACCGGCTGCCAAGTATGCATAGCTGCCTCGAACGGTGACGCTCATCAGATCACCCCAGACATCGTAGCTCGAAATAATCGAGGGAGAGTTGATATCCCGGACATTGATGACACTTAAAACAGATTGGTAAGACGGCTGTCGACTCGACAACCCGGCAACGAGCGCAAGTGTATCGCCCAGATCAACATCAATAGCAATCTGGGGAACTGTGATACGGGCAATCTGGAGCGGTGTGGCAGGTGTGGATATGTCGACCAAGTAGAGGTCGTTTGCCGCGATAAATGCAACTCCACCTGAAACGACAATGCCTCGAAACGTCATGCTGGAATTGACGGGAATGACTACACTGGCGACAGCCGACGGGGAATGGGGGTTCGTCACGTCGATAACGTGCATTGAGTCCAAGCAAATGGCGTAGACAAATCCGTCGTCAAAGGCAAGATTGGCGATCCAGCCATCAAGTGGGGCTGACCCCACTAGCTGCGATCTACTGGGATTTGATACGTCCACCACAAGAAGGCCGGAGTATGTGGTCCCACAGAAGACCGTCGATCCTGACTTGGCCAGACAGTTAACCCGGGTATTCAAATAGGTTTGGGAGATCATTGTGGGCAGTGTTGGGTCGCTCGCGTCAATAACCATCAAGCCGTTAGTCATCGCGCAATAGATGTAATCTCCATCAACCAGAATGTCGTGACGACCACTCCACAGAGCACTCCCCGCATATTGCAATTGGACCGAATCTACTTCGGCAGAATAGAAGTTTTGCTCAGCCTGCGTCTCTTCCGCACACAGCCCAAGACAAGCTATTGTAATGACTGACAACAGCCGCAAGATCAAGCCTCTCCAGAAACACTCTTTCCCTTTGTACACTTACTAATATAGGACGTTTCGTACTGTTTGCAAGGCCGTTTTTTGAGGTTCATAGGACTGCGGGCGCACAGTACTCTCCGCTACCGTTTAGCGCCCCCCGTGTTGACAAGAATACGCCGGTGCACGAGGACGTACACCGGCCACAATGAAGAAGGCGGGTTGTGGTTGTCGAGTTTTCAGACTCGGCCACGATCACCCGCGCGATCTGATAATCACGCGGGCACAACAAAGCGGCAGATGTGGACATCTGCCGCTCACATTGGGTGGCACCCTCAAACCCGGTTTGGAGGTGGCTTTTCTATTCTCCGTCCCAAACAAGGTTTGAGACGGCCACCGGTCCGTGGGACCGCCGCAGGCGGGTTTCGACATCACGCGCTTGGCGAGATTCTTCTCTGGACGTGGCCCGGACTTCATACCGGAGGGGATTATGAATTCCAGTCATTCCGGGCTTTGACACGGAATCCAGTTCTTCAATCCCCCACCTAAAGCTATGCAGAACGTGGTTCTCTTATTGCCCTGGTGACACCTACTTCAGCAGTAGCATCTTTTTGGTCTGCTGTGAATCTCCAACCGTCAATCGATAAAGGTATACCCCGGAAGCGTGACCCGATGCATCCCACCCTGCAGTGACTGTTCCACTCGGTACAGTTCGATCCAGAAGGGTCTCAACCCGTTGGCCAAGGATGTTCAGCACCTCCAGCGTGGTATGCGCGCTGCCGGTTAGGTAAAAAGAAATGGTTGTCGAGTGGTTGAACGGGTTCGGGAAGTTCTGATGGAGCGTGAATGTGGTCGGCAGATCGAGACCGTTATTGCTGCCGGGTGACACATATCTGAGAATCCCGTATGTGTCTCCTACCCAAACGTATTCATGCGTGGCGCACACCGCGACAGCAAACAGCGGTGTGTGAATCTGACTCGCCAATACAATCTGGCCCGGATCGGACACGTCAAAGATAAGTGCCCCCGCTTCCGCTGATGCAGTATACAGATAGTCGCCGTTGGTAGCGACATCTCTAATCTCGGCTCCATTCCACTCACTCACTCCAACGGGATTCATAGGGTCGGAGACGCTGATGGCATGGAGTCGCGCGCCTCCGCCCGCGTACACTAAGGTGTCTTGTACTGCAAGATTGAGGATGTATGATCCCATGAAGACCCCGATAACACTGGGACTGGCGGCGTTCGCAACATCCACAACAAGCATGCGGTCGCTGGCTGCGACATAGGCATGACTACCGTGAACAGCGACGTCCATTATCAAACCACCTTCCAGAAAAATCGAGCCGACCACGTGCGGTGCGTTTGGGTCGGTAATCTCAACGATCTCAAGTCCGTACTGGCTCTCTGTGACGTAGGCATAATTGCCCTGCACATCGACGGCGCCGGCGGAACTTTGAGTGACTACCTCCCCAACAGTCACGACACTGTCGAGGTTGGACACATCCATAATGTGCAGCCCTCGTGGACCAAGGGGAACGTATAGGTAGTCACCTGAGACACATTGTTTTCCCGCTAGTTGTGGCAATTCTATGCTGCGCTTCCTCGTCACGGTGTCTGAATTCGAGTTGTCCACTACTACAATATCGCCTGACAACTCAGACACATAGACGTGTGAGTCGGAGACCGCTAGATAGCGGTGCAAAGCGCCTGTGGGAACACGTCCGATCAGGGTTAGTGACGGTGGATCGGACACGTTGACAATCTGGAGATCACCGGGGCGAGTCAGAGAATCGGCCCTGGAAGTGGAATCCGGATCACAAATCCGACCAGGCGACTGAGTCCACGCAGGCATATCGTCGGAAACGATTAGATGGTCGCCGCACATAACTATGGGGCCGGCTATTCCTGGACCCATGTAGCACCCGGCAATCACCGGTGACGTCGGATCGGTCACGTCGAATGAGACTATGCCGGTCATACCACAACTGACAAATACGTTCTGGGAACTCCTCGCCATGTGATAAACGCCAGCGCCAATCTCGTGAGTCGCAATGATCTCAGGCAGGAGTGGATTCGCAACATTCACAATGTTGAACTTGGAACGACCCGGCGGTTCACCGCATGGATGGTTAGCGATGAACACGAGACTGTCCACCACGGCGAGATCCTTGGCGCAGTCTATATCCGGCCACCCGATGGTAGATACTACCTCCGGATGTGCGGGATCGGCGATACTGACAACAAAGAATCTCTGTGCGGCAAGGTACATGAGGGTATCGGCGACGTAGAATCTGGCATCACCCCCGTTCCTTGGCAGGATCATGTCACTCGTTATGACAGGGTACGTCGGAATCGAGATATCAACCGTGACGAGGCGTGTGCCGCAACTGAGATAGGCGTAGTCACCCGCCACGGCCATGCCCCCCTCATCACACGAATGATCGAGTCGGCCTAAAAGCTCAGGCGCTGCTGGCTCGGTAACGTCGAATACGCTCAATCCGTCGACCGTACGACCGTACAGGTAGGGCTTTTGGAGCGCCAAGGAGTATGTGAGGCTGCCGTTCATATACACTTGGCTAACCAGGGAAGGTTTTTCAGGGTTTGATAGATCCAGAATCTTAACGCCGAACACCATCGCTGCATACAATAAGTGACCGTCCACAATCATGTCACTAAAATGGGACCATGCCGTGCTTCCCGCATACTTCAACTCCAGCGAATCCTCAAAGTCAGACTGCCGATCATACTCCGAACAGTGAGCCGTCGCACACAGCCCAAGTGAAACAGTAATGATGATAGATATTAGTTTCAAAACAGTTCTTCCCATCGATGCACCCAAGTCTTTGTGCATCATTTCGATATAGGGCATATCTCTTTGCTGGCAAGGCTATTGTGAGAACCGCCAGAGCAATGGCGCGGCTCAGTGGAGGCGTACGTTCCCGCCCGTCATGGCCCGTAAGACAGGCCGGTGCACGAGGACGTACACCGGCCACAGTAAAGAAGGCGGGTCCGAAGACGGACCCACCCTACTCGTTGAGATTTCACAGTCCTCTTAGCCGCGCGATCTCGTTGTGTCAACCGGCAGCTACGCGCCGACCTCTTCGGCCAGGCGATACCGTTTGTAAATCCGAGCGTAATGCCCGTCACCGGCGATCAACTGATGATGCCTACCGGTTTCGACCACCCGTCCGTTGTCCAGCACGAAAATATTATCCGCGCTCTCAAGGGTGTCCGGACGATGCGTGATCAGGATCGCCGTCATACCCGGCATCACTTCGTGCAACCGCTGCCAAAGAGCGGTCTCGGTGCGCGAGTCCAAGGCCGAAGTGCAATCGTCGAGGATCAATATCTTCGGTTTGGCCACCAGCGCCCGGGCCAGAGCCAGTCGCTGTTTCTGACCACCCGAGATCGACATGCCGCGTGTCCCAATTGCAGTTTCGATACCTTTGGGAAAGGTAGCGATTTCGTCTTTGAGCTGCGCGACATCGATCGCCCACTCCAGCACGGCATCGGAGACACTCTCGCGTCCGAACAGAATGTTGTTCTTCACCGTGTCCGAGAACAGCGTCGGCTCCTGTGGTACGTAGCCGATATTGCTGCGCAGGTCCTCAAGTCGGAACATCTTCAGATCATTGCCGTCGAGCTTGACCACACCACCGGTCGGTTCGACCAGGCGCGGGATCATGTTTATCAACCAGCTCTTGCCGGAACCAACCCGACCGACGACGGCCACAGTTTGACCGGCTTCGATCTCAAGCGAAATGTCATCAAGGATATCCCGCTCACCATCGGGGAACCTGAACCGAACGTTCTCAAAGGTCAATCGTCCGACCACATTGCCGTTGGCGCCTTGATGACCGTTGTCGGCCACCATCGGAGCTACCTTCTCAAGCTCGACCAGCCGGTTGATAGACACCGCCGACTGGCGCGATTTGACCAGGAACTGACCGATGTCGAACATCGGGAAAATCAGGTAGACCGTCAAATAGACAAAGGCGCTGAGCTTGCCGACCGACAGATTACTGTTGATAGCGAGGTATCCGCCACCGACTATCACAATGATGATGCCGAGCTGCCAGATGTAATGGTACATCGACTCAACGACAGTCATCGCTTTGATCGTTGAAATCTCCGCATTCCGGCGATCCTGCACCGCCGTCTCGAAACTCTTCTTCTGAGCCGGCTCTTTGACATACGCCTTGACTACGCGGATGCCCGAGAAACAGGCTTCCATGACATCGTTGAAACGCGAAATGCGTGTTTGCAGATGGTCATAACGTTTGTCCAAAACCGATGCGCTCACGAAGAAGATTACAATCAAAATAGGCAACGGACCGGCCGTCCACAAGGTCAACGTCGGATCGATTGTGGTCATCATGTAGATCGTGAAAGCTACGAAAGCCAAAGCCTCGTATAGCCGGAATATACCACTACAAGCAAACCACGACAGTTTCTCGGCCACATCGTCGGTCATGCGGGTTACCAGATCACCGGTTCGAAAGTCGTTGAAGAAATTCGGTCCCTTCAGTGTGATCCGGTCGAACGCATCCTGGCGAAACAGCCACTCCAGTTTCAGGTTCATCCAGGCTCGATGCGATTGTACCACTGAATACAGAATCCCGGCCGTTAGACCGAGTATGACCAGAGTAAGGGCCAGTCCGGCGGCGGTCGACAGACCATAACTATGCGCCGCGTCATCTATCAGGTGCGCCGCCCAGTGATCGGAAACTTGACCGCTTTCGAAGTAGTCGATACTGAATTCGATCGTTCTCGGAATCGACACCTGGAAAGCCGCCTGGATTGGCGTCAGTATAATCAACAATGCCAGTACATACTTGTAACGGCGATAATATCGCCAGAACCATCTTATTTTATCCAGCATCTGCTAACACTCCGTTTCTATGCTTGAACTGCAAGTGGAACAGTTTCGAGTAGTAACCGTCCTGCAGTAACAATTCTGTGTGTGAACCGCGTTCGATTATTTCTCCGCGGCGGATGACCAGAATCTGATCGACATCGAGAATCGTCGACAACCGGTGGGCCACGATTATCGAAGTACGATCGGCCATCAGTTTCTTAAGCGAACTCTGAATAGTCCGCTCCGTCTCCGGGTCGACCGAGCTGGTCGCTTCATCGAGCAGAAGGATATCCGGCTCGGATGCCAACGCGCGCGCGAACGATAGTAGCTGACGTTCACCGCGGCTGAAATTGGACCCTTTCTCGGAGACCTCGGTGCCGTACTTGTCCGGCAACTTGTCGATGAACCGGTCGGCTTCGACTGTTCGGGCTGCATCCTCGATGGTTGCAGCTTCCATCTCATCTGAATCCAGCGAGATGTTCGACGTCACATCGCCGGGGAAGAGAAAGATATCCTGTAACACCAGGGCAAACTGGCCGCGCAGGTCGGCTTTGCGGATGTCGCGTATGTCAACGCCGTCGATGGTGATGCGACCCTTTTGTGGATCGTACAGCCTGAGCAGCAACGATATCACCGTGCTCTTGCCGCCACCGGTTACGCCGACCAGCGCGAACCGCTTGCCGACCGGAATCTCGAAACTGACGTCCTTCAACGCATAATTGTCATCGTCGGTGTACGAAAACCACACCTTCTCAAACCGGATCGATTTTTTGAGACCGGTCAGGCGCACCGGGTTGGCCGGGTCCAGCAGTCTTTGTGGTGTGGACAGCAGGGCAAAGATCCGCTTGGCGCCGGCCACAGCTTTTTGAATGGTCGACAACTGTTCCGAAACGCGCCAGATAGGCTCGAACGACTTCCAAATCAATACAATGAACATGATGAACGTGCCGGACGTGATCAGGTGCGCTTGGCGCCATTGATCGCCAAAAAACAAAACCAGCGCTAACATCACCGATTCAAAGAAGAAGACAGTGTTGAAGAACAGCACTACGGCAATATTGACATAGGTATCTTCGGCGAACTTCTCCCGGTTGGCCGTACTCACCCGCTGCTGCGCATAGGCGCCGCGATGGAATATCTGCACAATCGACATGCCGTGCAAAAACTCCGTCAAGGTAGCTGTCACTTCGGCCATTTTCTTGCGAACGTTCAAGAACCGCTTGGTCGTCTTACGTTCGAAAATCACTACCAGCAGCGCAACTATCGGCACCACGATCAACAGAAGCGAGGCCAGCCGCCAACTGTAATAGAACATGACCGCGTAGATTCCGGCCACCAAAAGAAAGTCACCCACCACCAGCACCACAGTGTTGGTGAAAAGCATCCTAAGCGCTTCCGTGTCCGACTCGACCCGGGCCAGCAGTCGACCTACCGGGTTCTTGTCGAAGAACGAAACATCCAGCGACAGAATATGGTGGTATAGTTTGCGTTTCAGGGCAACCATCACATCCTGTCCGATAGTTTCCAGACGAATGCGCTGAATATACTGAAACAGGATGGTAGCAACCTGGAGCCCGCCGATGGCCAGAGCGGTCCACAGAAGGCCGTCGAAGTCGCCGCTTTTGATGTCGGTATCGACCGCTGTTTTGATCAGAATCGGCCAGTAAATCGACAGCAAAGTGGCACCGGCCAGGAGACCGAGACAGAACAACAGACCCTTGGTGTGTTCTTTTAACAGGGGGAGCAGCCGGCCGAACGCCTTTTTGGAGCCTATATCTTTTTCCTCGGCGGTTGCTTTCTCATCTTCATAGAATTCAGCGGTCATTTTCTCACCTTCTTTTCATTCAGTCGTTTATGTTGAAGGCTCGACGGGACTTAGCTCAAAAAAGAAACCCGCCGGACCTTTTCGGTTGCGGCGGGTTGAAATCTTTATGTGAATCTGTTCACAAGCGATTCATACACCACCCGCCGCGAAATTTCGGTACGCCATTCGAGATATAGTTATTCATTTGATTCAACATCAAACTCTCCTCGTAACAGTTTCGCGGCGGATTAGCGTTTCATTCCAATACTTGACGTTTCTATTTGGCGAATGTTTCGACTAATTTATGGATTTCTTAATCGATGTCAAACACTTTTTTGTTTTTTTTGTGCGACGACTTCCCCAACTGTCATTACGGCGCCAAAACTGGAATCCAGTCTTCGGTTGGGTGGTCGTCTCGAACTTTGTTTGGGACGGGTGCGTGTTAGGCAGAAGATCACCCCCAAACCGGGTTTGAGGGTGCCACCCACTCGCCGTCTCACACAAGGTTTGGGACGGTTATTGGCACAATAGGTTCACCCTTCGACTCCGCTCAAGGTGAGGTTGGGAGCACCCACTTTGAGGCTACAAAGCGCGGAGCGCACAAAGGTGATTTATACCGCGACGCACAAAGAAGCGACTTGTCGCCTTGCCTGTGAAAAATCTTGCTCATACGCACTGGCATTCATTAGTATCCGGTGTGACTGAGGCAATTGACAAGAAACGGCGGAGCGCTTGACATGAAACGATCAAAGAAGAGTCTCATAGTGTTCGGCATATTCGGCTTGTTGATCCTGATTCAGTTCGTCCCCGTAACTCGCGACAACCCGCCGGTGACCGGGGAGTTCGATGAGAATTCGGAGGTACAGAAGGTCTTCCAGCGGTCGTGCTATGATTGCCATTCCAATACTACCGTCTGGCCGTGGTACTCGGTGGTAGCGCCGGTGTCGTGGGTCGTGGCTGACCATGTTGGAGAGGCGCGCGAGCATCTCAACTTCTCCACCTGGAAGGCTCTGCCGGCCGACAAGCAAGCACACGCTCGCGAGGAAATATGGGAGGAGGTCGAGGAGGGTGAGATGCCGATGACCGGCTACCTGATGCTGCACTCCGAGGCTAGGCTATCGGACGATGACAAAGCACTGATCCATCAATGGTCTACAGAGTTCGCACCGCCGCCGGACTCTGCGGATAGTGAGCATGATGACGATTCTGATGAACACGAAGGACATGATCACTGAACGATTGACCGAGTGATTCGTAGGGCGGGTCCGTCTTCGCCCGCGCGCCGTGGCGTGAACCCGCCTTTCCGTGCGTATTGTACGTCCTCGTGCACTACGCACCCATTGAAAACAAAGGAGTCTTGGAATGCGACGATTTGTCTGCTGGTTCTGTCTAATCTCGCTCAGCGTTGCCGCGGTTTCTGCAGCCACCGACAAGCAACTGGAACTCTTGGAGATGGCCAACGCGGCCATGCAAGCCAAAGAGTTCGACAAATGTGCCGAGCACTATCGAGCTATCATTGAGATCGGCGCTCGCAACCCGCTCACTTTCTACAACGCCGCCTGCTGTTGTGCTCAGTCCGACGGTCTGGATCAGGCCTTCCTCTACCTGGATACAGCCATAGCCATAGGCTACCGAGATGTGACCTGGCTCCAAAAGGACGCCGATCTGACGTCACTGCACACTGATGATCGGTGGCAGGAGATCATCAAGAAGTGCGAAGCTGCTGCCGAAGAGTTCTTTCGGGTCAACAACCGGGAATTGGCTTGGCTCTGTGATGAGGATCAGGCGGACCGACAACTGGAGCGTTGGGAGGGTATGGATGTTCGAGACGCTCGACGTCGATCGCGTGTGATGGAAATGCTCAAGGACGGTCAGGTCATCTCAGCCTCGGACCACTTCAATGCCGCCTTGATACTTCAGCACGGGGATGACAGCAGCCACTATTTGCTGGCCCATGAGTTGTCCCTTAAAGCCGCCGAGCTTGATTCTACACTGAGCAGTTACCTCTGGCTGGCGGCGGCGGCCAAGGATAGATATCTATGGCACGTTGGCCAACCGCAATGGTTTGGCACCCAGCGCAAGCCGGTCGATGGGGTGTGGACGATTGAGCCGATTGACACCACCGTGATAACCGATGATGAACGTCGCAAATGGAACGTCCCTACGCTTTCCGAAGCCAGAAACCTGGCTAAGCGGATGAACGACGAGGTGGACCCTACCGATCACGAGCACAAATAGCACGGGTCAGGCATGTAGCGACTGTCTTTCATATCAAGTGAGTTTTGGGTTCCAGTGCTCGTTCTCGGTGAGCATGTCGGATCCGTCTTCGCCTGCGCGCCGTACCGTGAACCCGCCAGTTGTGTCTGGGCGGGGGGAAAGCGAAGGGGGCGCGAAGCGCGAGGAACCGATTTATCGGTCATGCCGGACTTGATCCGGCATCCAGTCTTGTTTCGTGCGTGGTGTACGTCCTCGTGCGCCACGTACTATGTCACCCACGGCTTGACCGTGTCACCCTTCGACTGCGCTCAGGGTGACACTAGGAAGATGGATTCCCGCCTTCGCGGGAATGACACCCATAAATGGGTCTTTCGCGCTGCGCGCGCCCTGAATCGTGGCTTAGCTGCCGAGCCCCGTCTTGGCTTTCATGAACTCGCGGTTTAGCTGGCCGATGAAACGGATGTTGATCTCCTTCGGACAGACAGCCTCGCACTCATAATGATTGGTGCAGTTGCCGAAACCCTCAGCGTCCATCTGCGCTACCATTTTCTCGACACGGTCGGATGCCTCAACCTGTCCCTGAGGAAGGTTGGCGTACTGCGTGACCTTGGCCGACACGAACAACATCGCCGATGCGTTCGGACAAGCCGCCACGCAAGCGCCACACCCGATACAGGAAGCTGCGTCCATAGCCAGTTCGGCTTTCTCCTTCGAGATCGGGATAGCGTTGGCGTCGGGTGTGCCGCCGGTGTTAATAGAAACAAATCCACCCACCTGTTGGATACGTTCAAAAGCTGAGCGGTCAACGATCAAGTCCTTGACCACGGGAAATGCGCGTGCGCGCCAGGGTTCTATGTAGATCGAGTCGCCGTCTTTGAAGTGTCGCATGTGCAACTGACAAACAGTCGTGCCCGGCTCTGGGCCGTGCGCGATACCGTTAATCATCAGCGAACACATACCGCAGATACCTTCACGACAATCATGATCGAAGGCGATCGGGTCGATGCCTTTTTCGGTCAGGTCCTCGTTGGCCACATCGAGCATCTCCAGAAAGGACATGTGCGTGCTAATGTCCCTTGCATCGTAACGCTCCATCTTCCCCTTGTCCGAAGCGTTCTTCTGCCGCCAAACCAAGAGAGTCAGGTTCATTACTTGTAACTCCTCGTGGCCAGTTCCACATTTTCGAATTCCAGTGTTTCCTTGTGCTCGGTGGGTGTTTTGCCGACTCCCTGATACTCCCAGGCAGTGACGTGCGTAAACTCGGCATCGTTGCGCATCGCCTCACCTTCGGCCGTCTGACTTTCCTCGCGGAAATGTCCACCGCACGACTCGGTTCGGGTAAGTGCATCCTGACAGACCACTTCACCGAACTCCAAGAAGTCCGCCACCCGTCCGGCCCGTTCGAGCGACTGGTTCAGTTCGTTGTTGTCGCCCGGCACGAGAACATTCTGCCAGAACTCTTCACGGAGTTTGGGTATCTCTTCGATTGCTTTTCGCAAGCCGGCATCGTTGCGCGCCATGCCGCAGTTTTCCCACATGATTTTGCCCAGTTCACGGTGGAACGAATCGACCGTGCGCTTACCGTTGACACCGAGCAGTTTCTTGGTGCGGTCGGATACTTCCTGTTCGGCTTTTTTGAATTCGGTATGGTCGGCTTTCACGTCACTCACTCCCGACCGTGCCAGCCAGTTGCCCATCGTGTAAGGTACCACGAAGTATCCATCGGCCAGTCCCTGCATCAAGGCCGAGGCACCCAGCCGGTTGGCGCCGTGATCGGAGAAGTTGGCTTCACCCAGCACGAACAGTCCCGGCAGGTTGCTCTCAAGATTGTAATCCACCCACAAGCCGCCCATTGTGTAATGCAGCGCGGGGTAGATGCGCATCGGAACCTGGTACGGATTCTCGCCGGTGATCTTCTCGTACATGTGGAAGAGGTTGCCATATCGTTCGCGGATAACATTCTCACCCAGCCGTCCGATAGCATCGGCAAAATCAAGATAGACACCCAGACCGGTTTCACCGATTCCGCGACCTTCATCGCACGCTTCTTTAGCCGAGCGTGATGAAATGTCCCGTGGCGCCAGATTACCGAAACTGGGATACTTCCGTTCGAGATAGTAGTCGCGATCCGATTCCGGGATATCGTTGGCCGCTCTTTTGTCGTCGGCGCTTGTGGGAACCCAAATGCGTCCGTCATTGCGCAATGATTCGGACATAAGGGTCAACTTTGATTGATAGTCGCCGCTTACCGGGATGCAAGTCGGATGAATCTGCGTGTAACAGGGATTGGCAAAAAAGGCACCCTTTTTGTAGGCGCGATAGGCAGCGGTAACGTTGCAGCCTTTGGCGTTGGTGGACAGATAGAAGACGTTTGAGTATCCACCGGTGGCCAGCACGACAGCATCGGCGGCATGCGAACTGACAGCGCCTGAGACCATGTCGCGCACGACGATACCGCGGGCCCGTCCGTCTGCCACGACCAGGTCAAGCATCTCGGCGCGGTTGTACATAGCTACCTGACCCTTGCCGATCTGGCGGACCAGGGCCGAGTAGGCACCCAACAGAAGCTGCTGGCCGGTCTGACCGCGGGCATAGAAGGTTCGGGATACCTGCGCCCCGCCGAACGAGCGGTTGTCCAGCAAGCCGCCGTAGTCACGCGCGAACGGCACACCCTGGGCGACGCACTGGTCGATGATGTTACCGGAAACCTCGGCCAGACGGTAGACGTTGGCCTCGCGAGACCGGAAGTCGCCGCCTTTGATGGTGTCATAGAAAAGACGGTAGGTGCTGTCACCGTCGTTTTGATAGTTCTTGCTGGCATTGATCCCACCCTGGGCGGCGATACTGTGGGCGCGGCGCGGGCTGTCCTGATAGCAGAAACAGGAAACGTTATAACCAAGCTCAGCCAGCGAAGCCGCAGCCGAGGCGCCGGCCAGTCCGGAACCTACGACTATTATAGAGTACTTCCTTTTGTTGGCCGGGTTGACCAGCTTCATGTCGAATTTGTGTTTGTCCCACTTTTCTGCCAGCGGGCCGGAGGGAATCTTGGGATCGAGTGTCATATTAGTGTCCTCCCGGCAGGCTGATGAGGTTCAACAGGACGGCTACCGGCATCGATGCATAACCAACAAAGAACAAGATAGCCGCAATGTTACCAACCCGCTTCAGGCAGGTGCGGCATGATGGTCGGGTCAATCCGAAAGTCTGAAGCAAACTCGGCAAGGCGTGATTGATGTGAAAGGCCAAAGCAAACATAGCCACCAGGTAGACTATAGAGATCAGATAATTCTGAAAACCGAGAATGACCATCGAGTAAACATCAAAGCGTCCGGCCGCATCGGTCAACGAGGCATACTCCGGATTAGTCGTGATGAAAGTGAAGTGCAACAGATGGTACAACAGATAAAGAAAGATCCCTAGCCCCGACCAGATCATCGTTCTCGACGTCAGGCCGGTTTCGACAGGATCCATGCGCCGGTAAGAAATCGGTCGGGCCGATTTGTTCTGCAGGTATAGCCGTACACCCGTCCAAACGTGGATCACCAAGAACAGGGCCATCGTCCCGCGGACTATCCACAGGAGCTTGCCCAAGTCGTGCAGAAAAAGGGCGTAAGCGTTTAGTTTCTCCTGCCCCAGGAAGATTTGAAGGTTACCAATCAGGTGGCCGGCCACAAAGCCGATAAACGTGACTCCCGTGACCGCCATCCAGATTTTCTTACCAATCGACGAATAACCCGATCCCCGAACTGATTGGGAAACCGGTGTTTTTGCAGCAGTTGTCATACTCTCTCCAAGTTTATCGAGGTAATAAACAGGGCTGCAAGAACATGTCAACAGAAATTGATTTTGCGGACTTTGTGGGTTCTATTTGGTCGCCGAATCAGATCGTGGGTATAAGAAACCAGTGAATGAGGAATCAAAGTCTATTTGGCAAGGATAGTCCCGCAGCCCGATCCAGTCCTCTATCAAGAGAATTCGGTTGACAATCTTCGGCTCTGCTGGTATAATCTAAGCCGCTAAATTGTCGATACTTACGGAATAAGCGAGAGAATAAGTTGTTGATGTATAAGCATCAGGAGAGAAATATGCGGACGAACACCCTACTTGTCGTCACTGGCTTTTTACTGGTTGTTGCCGTTGGCTCAGCCGGGGCCACCGACATAACGCTGAAACTATCCGGCCCGGGGGCGGCTGGTGAAGCCACGATCAAAGCTGGGCAGCCGGTTTCGGTGGACATTGTAATCGAAAACGACACCATTTTCACCGGTTTCACCATGGGCTTCAAGATCACCTCGCCCGATTTGGAGAATGTCGTTCATGTGGCCGACTCAGGTAACGGCCTTAATGAAGCCGGGGACATCAAAGGGTACAACGGCTGGCAGGATGAGTCGGTCTGGGACCTCAACGGCGTCTTTGTGCGTGAGACGGACTGGGACGGCAAGCTTCCGGACACGCTCGGTTTTGGTGGTCTGTCGGTGAAGAAGAAATACACCGCTCACAAAGCCGAAAAGAAACTGTCTTTCGACGTCATGGTGCCTCAGGCCGGTACCATCGTAATCGATTCAGCTTTTTTCCCGCCGGGCGGTAAGTGGTTATACTCAGCACCGGCCAGGCTGGGTGTTTCGACCTCACCGAGCTGGGGTGGACCGTACAAATTCAAAGTGGTCAAATAAGCCACCGAATCTGAAAGCCCACCCTACCGGGCTTGTTGATAAACCCCTGGATCGCGGGGTGGTGTTGGGCGACCCCGCCCGACACCTGCCGTCAAACCCGTCGGCTGTCAGGCGAGTCGCCTGACAGCACCGCCACCGCAACGCGCTGCACCTGGCGACGCACAGGGTTTGTCAATACACCCTAACCGGTGGGCTTTTTTTGTGTCGATATGATTATTGCCAAGCCAAGATGTGGTTTCCGTCAAGGCACAGGCTTGTGCCTGATTGGTCTACTATTCTTGTCACTGAATGCCTTTCACCAGGATGGCACGGCCGCCCAAGAGTTGGACAGCAATAGAGTCTTGTCCGAAGATAGCACTCAAGAGTCTTCGGCGTCGGTCGACTCAAGCCGGAATTTTGTGGTTTCTATCGAACGTGTAACCATCCACACCGGTCGGATTATGGACACGCTGGAAATTGTCCTGGAACCCGGCAACAATCTTATGGCCGGCTTCGATTTTCGGGTGGGCGTCGAAAGCGAGTTCATAGAGATTCTCAACATTCTGCCGGGTGAGATTCTGGATTCCTGTTCATGGGAGTTCTTCAATGCCAAAATGGTCGAACCGGCCCAGCGTGAGAACTGTCCCCGATCGGTATGGCACGTGGTGGCGCTGGCCGAAGTTATTCCGGACGAAACCAGGCCGGCCTGTTTCGGATTCAAACGACCGGCCTCGCTGGTGCGGCTGATAGTCTCAAGCGAGCATGTTGAGCTGGTCCCCGACACTACGGCGGCCGTTTACTTCTTTTGGGAACGATGCTCGGACAACAGTATCTCCGGTGTAAGAGGAGATACTCTATCGATGTCAAGTCAACTATATGACTATTACCCGGTACCTGACCATGAAACCGAGAGTATCTTTCCCACCCGTCTCGGTGCACCGAAACAATGTGTGGACCCCGCGGCCAGGAACCTACCGATCCGGCGGATTGACTTCCACAACGGCGGCGTTGAGTTCGAGTTGCGCCTGATGCCCAAACCATTGCCGGATACTAGCGGCGGCCGGACGACAGACTCGCTCTGATTCTTCTTGCACCCCAAACCAGCCACGACTATATTGCAGCGGTGCGGGGGGACTAAATCGACCGCCGACACACCCCCCCAAAATCCAGATTCGACAGGCAGGGCAGAGAGAAAAATCGAATCCTAGGAGATGCATCGTATGGAACCATCAGAAAGCGGGCAGGCGAGTGTTCCGGTCGAAATCGACCAGATGAAACTGGAGATGTACATGCAGGAAGTGCGCGACAACCAGAACCTTGGTATGGGGGTGATGGCCGGGTTGGCGGCTGCGGCCGTTGGCGCTTTGATCTGGGCAGGAGTCACTTATGCTACCGAATACCAGATCGCCTGGATGGCAGTTGGGATCGGTTTCCTGGTTGGCTTGGCGATACGTCAATTTGGAGCCGGGGTCGATGTCAGTTTTGGGATTGCCGGGGCGGTGCTGTCGCTGATCGGTTGTTTGTCCGGCAACATCCTCACCTACTGTATCTTCATCGCGAAAGAAGAAGGTGTTCAGGTATCCGAAGTTATCTCACATCTCGATCTTCAGATCACTATGGAGTTGCTGATTGACACTTTCAGCCCGCTCGATATTTTGTTCTACGGGCTGGCTTTGTATTACGGATACAAGTATTCGTTCCACAAAGTATCGGAGGAGAAGCTTAAGGAGTTCGTCAGGCCGAGCGCGGGGTAGCGGTGCAAGAAACCCCGCGTAGCGCGGGGTGTCATTCCTGCGCCCCTCTGTCATTCCCGCGAAAGCGGGAATCTATCTTCGTATTTCGTGCGGCGGCAGGCCGGTAAGCAGGCTTCATGGGCGTATCCAATCAGCTTGTCAGGTGTCATCGTTCTTTCTCTGCAATTCGCTCAGTCTCCTGATCACGACAAAAGCGGTCATCGGACTGACAACGACAATCAGCGCGATGATAGTAATCGCAGCTACCTGTTCCAAGGACAGCACCTGGATAACTGTTTCAATGCTTGCGAGGTTCATCTTCCATGGTTCTCCACCTCTGACGATGTTGGCCAGCCCAAGGTAGGATGTATAGTAATCGTAGATCAGGAAAGCTCCCCACACCAGCATTATACCGCGCATACCTTGACGCTTGTCCCAGATTGCCTGAGTGATCAGGTTAAGGGAAAACGCTCCTATCCCAATGGCTGCCGGCAACCCCCAGAAATATAGTGGCGATTCACCGCTCAAATTGAAGAGTGAAACTGCCCCGACAAATGACGTGAATAGATCATAAGCCCCTACCACAAGGAGCCCCACAATTGCCAGTCTGTAAACCTGAATAATCACCACTAACCACCTTTCACCGGAAATAGTCGTAAACGAGTAGGACTGTCAGTAACAATAGCATAAGGAATATTATGGGGATGAAGTACTGGTTTGGCCAATCTGTTTGATCTGTAAGTTTCGTGTGTTTGTCCTCCATGTCCTCCCGGTACTCCTTGTACTCATTCTGCTTATACTTCCTTGAGCGCCTTTTTATCAATTCATGCAATACAAGCAGAGCACTCAAGATTGTGATAATAAGTTTGCACACGTCGAGCACTTGGGTAACCCCTATGGAATAACGGTCCGGCACATTCTACGTATAAAAACATAAGAAAGATCGCTGGGCAGAATTGTCAATAGATTAGGATGTCTTTTTTTGGACTGTTAGGCTGGGAGATGTAGTAAATGTGACGCTTTGTGACAGGGTCCGACAAGAGCGTGGCGGGTCATACTCATTGTGCTATCAACAACGTGTTTATTCCCCCTCACCCCTTATAGCACACATCCAAGGTGCGGGCGGCGTGTACTTCGTCAAGACGACGGACAGGAGTATCGTGCGGCGCGGTTTTGACCAGGTCGGGATTCTCCTGGACTTCGCGCGCGATCTGTTTCATGATGCGAGCAAACTCATCAAGCGTCTCTTTGCTCTCGGTTTCGGTCGGTTCGATCATGAGTGCTTCGGGCACGATCAGCGGGAAGTAATTGGTGGGGGAATGAATGCCGAAATCGAGCATACGTTTTGACATATCGTGCGTCCGCACGCCCAGCTTTTTCTGACGGCTGCCCGAGGCGACAAACTCATGCATGCAGGGTCCATCGAATGGAATCTCGAAGTCATCGCGCAAGAGTGCTTTGAGATAGTTGGCGTTGAGCACGGCCACTTCGCTGACCCGCTTGAGTCCTTCACCGCCCAGGGTGCGGATGTATGCGTAGGCCCGCACCATGTTGCCGAAATTTCCGTAGAAACTGTGTAAGCGACCGATAGAGTCCGGTCGGTCATAGTTGAAAAACAGGCCGCCGTCTTTGTCCTTGTCCAACACCGGCAGCGGCTGGAATCGGTCAAGCTCCGCCGTGGCGCCCAGAGCGCCGGCGCCGGGCCCGCCGCCACCATGCGGTGTGGAGAAGGTTTTGTGCAGGTTGAAATGCATGAGGTCAAAACCGACATCGCCGGGTCGGAAGATACCCATGTTGGCATTCAAGTTGGCGCCGTCCATGTACATCAGGCCACCTTTGGCGTGTACGATCTCGGCGATTTGTTCAACATGCTTTTCGAAAATCCCCAGCGTGTTGGGGTTGGTCAGCATCATTCCGGCCACTGTTTCATCCATCACTTCGGCCACCGCTTCGGGTGACACCACGCCCTGTTCGTTGGACGCTATGGGCAGCGCCGTGTAGCCGACCGTGGTGACCGAGGCCGGGTTGGTACCATGCGCAGAATCGGGTATGATAATCCGATGCCGTTGTTCACCCTTACCCTTGTGATACTCTCGCATGACGAGCAGCCCGGCAAACTCACCGTGGGCACCGGCTACCGGTTGCAAGGACATTGAGGGCAGCCCTGAAATCTCCGAGAGACAGGCGGCTAAGTCCCACATGAGATGCAGGATTCCCGGCGCGGTACTGCAGGGAGAGAGGGGGTGATGGTTGGCAAAACCGGGCATTGATGCCGCCGCATCGTTTAGCTTGGGGTTGTACTTCATCGTGCAGGACCCCAGCGGATAGAACCCTTTGTCGATATGATGATTCTTGATCGAAAGTTCGACAAAGTGACGCATGGCCTCACCCTCGGTTACTTCAGGTAACGCGGCATCGTCGCCACGTCGTAACTCAGCCGGGATAGCGGCGAGGATATCGGTTTCGCTTTTTTGACACCTGGGAAGTGTGTAGCCTTTGCGTCCGGGAGCGGACTTCTCATATATCAGAGTTCGATGTTTCATAACAGTCTTGTCTTACAGGCTTGGTCCCAAACTTAGTGTGACTGATCATCCTCCTCAGCCGGTGTCGTCAATTTCACGATCTGTTGCCTGCAGTATTCGGCATCACCATGATTTGGGTGGTTCTCTATGAATGCTTCGAACTGGGCCACCGCCTTGGCTGTGTCACCCGTTTTTCGATATATGATGGCTGTCCATATCTCGGCGTCGGTACCGGCGGGCAGGTCACCGAAGTCCGCTGTGATTTGAGCATAGTCGGCCAGCGCCTTGTCGTAGTTTTTGGCGCGCCGGTGCATGTCGGCCAGGGCGATCCGGCACTCACCCGACAAGCTGTCGAGTGCATCCCCTTCCTCAAGCGCCCGGGTGTACCAGTAGGTGGCATCCTCGGTGCCGCCCCGATACTTATACTTCATGCCAATCTCCATGAAAAGCGCACGGTCGGTTTTGGCGGCGGCCCGATTCAGCAGGTCCTCAAGCGTACCGATCCCGTTAGCGTAATCACGAAACTTCTGGACAAACGGTACCGGGGGGATATAGCCGATCAGCCGATCAACTTCCTTACCGTCGGCACCCAGCATCACGATAGTGGGGTAACCGGAGATGCGGTACTCCTGGGCAAGGATAGTATCCTCTTCGGCGTTTATTCTCACGAAAGCCATTTCATTATTAAAGAACTTAATAGCAGCAGAATCTCTCAACACGACCGTGTCGATCATCTTGCAGCCCGGTCACCACTCGGTATAGAAATCGACGACAATCGGTCGGCCGGACTCGCCCACCGCCGCTTTGGCTTCTTCTATGCTGGAGTAAACAGTTGGCGAAGACATAACATTGGTGGTCTCAACCTCCTGTTGACCGCAGGCGACCGCCATTATTATCAGAGCCGTCAGAAGCAAGACGATGGAAACATGTCGCATAATAACTCCTTGTTATATCAAGTGTCGTTTATTCATCAGCTTGCTCGCCGTACAGTTCATCCCCCAGAACCGCTTCGAGAATGGCCAGGGCTTCATCGTGAAACTCCCGTGGCACCATAATCAGGCTTCCATCATCCGGGCCGTTAGGATCAATGGGCGGTTGTGGGTTTTCGGTTCCGAAGACGGCGAACTTCGAAGGCAGTACCATCGACGGGATATTGGATGAGTCGAGCGAGCCTTTTGCCACCCGTGTTTGGTCGTGATTGACAACTCCTCCGACCACCATCCAACTGTCGTCGGGCATCATTGCCGCGCCTTTACCGGTGAGCGAATGTTCCACCAGCGGTTCGTCACAGTCCGGGCAGATTCCGATACCGTTCTGAAACACATATTTGCACTTGGGGCAAAACGGCACTTAGACACCTTCCCTTCGCCATTTGTCGCCGAGCGTCATGTCCAGGGTGTCGGCTGCTTCCCTGACGAATGACTGCGGCACCGAAATCTCGAAGACGCCAAGTTTACCGCCATCGAAAACAGAATTGAGCGGCAAACCAATGTTCCCAAAAAAACCTGCGCGGGAGACGACAACGGCCGGGATATCCAATGACTTCAACGTCTCGCGAGCGAGATCGGCAAAGGGGCGATCTTCAATGGTACCCAGTACCACCCACTCCTGCTCCGTCTCTTTGGCATGTTCCCAGCCGCAGATTGAGCAATTCACCTGGCCGTCCGCAATCTCTACTTTACATTCGGGACACAACATGACTTGAGGCGAGCTTTCCCATTTCACTGACCAGGCGATCAATCTCCGGTTCGGTGCGTTTTTCGGTAGTGGCAAGAATCAAACAGTTTTCCATACCCGGATACCATCGACCGGCATCGATTCCCGGCAGGATATTTCGCGTGACCAACTCCTGGATTATCCGTGCGGCCGGTAGCGGCGTCTTGATGGCAACTTCGCGCACGAAAGGTCCATCGAACCATAGCTCGAATCCGTCCAATTCAGCCAAACGTTGCGCTACCGTCTGAGCTCTCTCGGCCGACAGCAGGGCCGCCTGCTTGAGCCCGGACTTGCCCAGCAATGACATGTATACGGCAGCGGCTGCGGCACACAACGCCTGGTTGGTGCAGATATTGGAGGTTGCTTTTTCTCGTCGTATGTGTTGCTCTCTTGTTTGCAGGGTCAGCACGAACCCGTCCCGTCCATCGACATCGGTCGTGCGCGCAACTACTCTGCCCGGTAGCGACCTGATCAGCTCTTTGCGGGTGGCAAAGAATCCGAGCAGCGGTCCGCCGAACGACATTGGTATGCCCAGTGGTTGCCCCTCGCCGACGACGATATCGGCGCCGCAATCGGCCGGGGTTTTCAGGATTGCCTGGGCGATTGGATCGACGCATGCCACCAGTTTTCCGCCGACGGTGTGAACGGTTTCAGCCATGCCGGTCAGGTCTTCAAGCCGGCCGAAGAAGTTCGGCTGCCCGACTATTACGCAAGCAGTCTCGTCGTCAACTATCTCGGCCAGTCTGTCTGTGTCGGTGAGGCCGGACGCCATGGGCGCTGTTACCAATTGCGTATCGCGTCCCGATAGATAGGTCTGAAGCACCTGGCGATACAGGGGGTTGACTGTTTCCGAAACCACTACCCGATTTCGACGTGTCGCCCGGCAGGCCATGGCGGCAGCTTCGGCGGCGGCCGTGGCGCCGTCGTACATGGAACCATTGGCCACATCCATCCCGGTCAATCGACAAATGTGTGTCTGGAATTCATACATGACCTGCAACGTGCCCTGGGCTACTTCGGGCTGATAGGGAGTGTAGGCCGTCATGAACTCCGGCCGCGAAATGATTGTGGCAACCGCTGAGGGTATAAAGTGATCATACACCCCGCCGCCTGCAAAACAGGCCAACGTGGTGACCTTCTGAGCGGCCATTGTATGGATCTGGTTGAGCAGTTCCAGTTCGGAGGCGGCCGGGATGTCGAGGGGGCGATTCAGCCGCAGCTTGGCTGGAATATCGGTGAGTAACTCTTCGATGCGGTCGACGCCGATCTCTTTGAGCATGGTGCGACGGTCGTCGTCACTGTTCGGTACGTAAGGCATATTCGGTCGAGGCGGATTCCTATTGAATTGGGAGCATCATATCAATCCGGTTCACCCGTCGATGATACTCTGGTAACCTCCTGCGTCCAGCAATTGATCCAGCTCGGTCGGTTTCGACAATTCCACTTTGATCATCCAGCCGTCGCCATAGGCATCACGATTGATAGCCATCGGATCATCCTCAAGGGCACTGTTGATCTGGACCACCGTTCCCGTCACCGGTGCAAAAAGCTCCGACACCGCCTTGACCGCTTCGATAGTTCCAAACGGTTGCGCCTTGCCGATGGTGCTGCCGACTTCCGGGAGTTCGATAAAGACGATGTCGCCCAATTCACTTTGCGCCCAGTCGGTGATGCCGATGGTAGCTGTTTTGTCTTCCGTGCGGAGCCACTCATGCTCATTGGTATATTTAAGATCGGCCGGGATGTTCACTCTGTCCTCCGTGTTAGCTTGAGTCCTCGCCGGTTGAGGTCGCCGTTTCGGCCACCGGTTCGACATCCTTGTCTTTAGTCTTGTCTTCGGTCTTACTCTCGTCGCCCTCACCGGATCGCTGCAATGTCAGTTTGGCCGGTGGAGTTGCTTTTTGAGTTGTCATCATCTTTTCAACAAAATCCAGATTGTAATTCCCGCTGGCGAAGTCCGGATGGTCGATCACCTGTTGATGAAACGGGATCGTGGTCGGGAGACCTTCAATAATAAATTCTTTCAGCGCGTTCTTCATTCGGATCAATGCCTGCTGCCGGTCACGTCCTTTGCAAATCAGCTTGGCGATCATGGAATCGTAGTAGGGGGGGATTTTGTATGTAGTGTACACGGCCCGATCGACGCGCACACCCGGACCGCCCGGTATGTGCAGGCCGACAATCGTGCCCGGCGTAGGCCGGAAGGACTTCTCGACGTCCTCGGCATTGATTCGACACTCGATAACGGCCCACTTGGGCTGTAGTTCTTCCGGCTTATATTTCAACTCTTCACCCATGGCTACCCGAATTTGGTCCATGACCAGGTCGATCTCATACGCTTCTTCGGTTACCGGATGCTCCACCTGTATCCGGGTGTTCATTTCCATGAAATAGAAATTGCGATCAGCATCAACCAGGAACTCAATCGTCCCAACGCCGCGATACCCAACTCTCTTGGCCCCATTGACCGCCGCCTCGCCCATCTTGGTGCGCAACTCGGGCGTCATTAGCGGGGAGGGTGTTTCTTCGATCAGTTTCTGGTGACGACGCTGTACCGAGCAGTCACGTTCACCGAAATGGAAGTAATTGCCGTGGGTGTCGCCGATGACCTGAATCTCTACATGATGCGGACTCAGGATAAGTTTCTCAAGATAGAGGTCGGGGTTGCTGAACGAGTTGGCCGCTTCGGTAGATGCTATATGAAAACCGCGTTCCAGTTCGGCATCGTCGCGACACATGCGCATCCCCTTGCCACCGCCTCCGGCCACCGCTTTGAGCATGACCGGGTAGCCGATTTCCCTGGCCACTTCGCGGGCCACCTGAAAAGTCCCAACCACACCATCGGAACCCGGCGTGACTGGGACACCGGCTTTTTTCATCAGTTCTTTGGCGGCGATTTTGTCACCCATCTTGCGGATTTGGTCGGCGGTGGGACCGATAAACACGATGCCGCAGGACTCGCAGATGTCGGCGAAGTCAGCGTTTTCCGCTAAGAACCCATAACCGGGATGGATCGCGCCGGCGTTGGTTACTTCAGCCGCGGCAATAATCTGCCTTGTATCAAGATAGGACAAATTGGGTGGGGCCGGGCCGATACAGACATCTTCATCGGCAAATCGAACATGCAGAGCATCCCGATCAGCTTCCGAATAGACGGCCACGGTAGTCAGACCCAGTTCGCGACAGGCGCGGATTACCCGCAGGGCGATTTCGCCGCGATTGGCTATCAGGACTTTATCAAACAAACTAAAACACTCTCCATTAACAGTCACGGCAGGACAATCCCTGCCATTATACAGTTTATCAATATACGCTAAAGTGGGGTTTGGTACAACTAGAATTAAGGCGCGGAGGACCCGCCCAACAAAGCTGCTTACATAACAACAAACGTCGGGTGGCCGTCTCAAACCCTGTTTGGGGCGGTGGTCGCTGCAGGTCGGGTCTCTCTTATCTTGAAGACCTGACGTTTTGGCGGGTTCACGCCGCGGCGCGCAGGCGAAGACGGACCCGCCCCCCTGGAAAAGCCAAACGAAAGCGGCAGGTCACATCCCGCCAGAGCGGGACAAGACCTGCCGCAACTTTGCACGCTATATGCGCGACTAGTACTTAGTGAATTCTCCGCCGAGATCGGTGGATGAAGACTCCTCGGCGGGGGCGTCCTGCTGATCGTCGCTTCCCCAACGGTCGGACGTACCGGTGACGCCACGGACACGTAGGTCGAAATCGTCCGGGTTAGTAGCCTGTATCATCGCTTCTTCGAACGAGATCATCCCTTGTTTATAAAGACCCATGATAGACTGATCGAAAGTCTGCATGCCATACTGGACGCCGCCTTGCTCCATCAGTTCGGGAAAGTCGGAGGTTTTCTCCGGATCAAGAATGCACTCGCGGATGGCGCCGGTGTTGATCAGGATTTCCAAAGCCGGTACCCGGCCCGGCATGTCGGATCGGGCAAGCAGTCTCTGGCAAACGATAGACTTGAGCGTACCACCGAGCAGGAGGCGAATCTGCTGGTGTTGATGGGGCGGGAAGAACGATATGATACGCGTCACTGTCTCCACCACATTGAGTGTATGCAGCGAGGTCAGAACCAGGTGACCGGTGTCGGCGGCGGTAAGCGCGATTGACATGGTCTCCAGATCACGCACCTCACCGATTAGAATCACATCCGGGTCCTGACGGAAAGCATGACGCAAGGCCGAGGCGAAAGTGTCGGTGTCGCCGCCCACTTCGCGTTGACCGATTATCGATTTCTTATCGCGGTAGATATACTCTATCGGGTCTTCGACAGTGAGGATATTGCAATTACGATTTGAATTCATGTGCTCGATCATGGAAGCCAGGGTGGTCGACTTGCCGGAACCGGTGGTGCCGGTGAGGACTATCAGCCCGCGTTGTTCGGCGGCCAGTTTTTTTATGACCGGGGGCAGGTTGAGTTCTTCGAATCCGGGTACCTGAGTGTTTACGGCGCGAATGGCCACGCCCGAGGTGCCGCGCTGACGAAACAGGTTTATCCGGAAACGTCCCAGTTTGGCCACCGAGAGGGCCAGGTCCATTTCACGCTTGCGGTTGAAACGCTCCAACTGTTTTTCGTTCAGAATCTGTGACACGATCTGGTCCATAAGATCAATTGTCACCGGATCGGTGGCGATCTGTTCCAGTTTTCCGTTGACCCGCAAATGCGGTCGGTTGCCCACCCTGATATGAAGGTCGGATGCTTTACGGTTCAGCATCTCGACCAGCATCTGTTTGAGATTCATACTGGCGTCCCTTCCGGCGACCGGCGACCGCTATTCGGGATCGATCAGAAACATGGCCTGCCCAAACTCTACCGGTTGAGCGTTCTCGACCAATATCTTGACAACTCTTCCCGAAACTTCGGACTCGATCTCATTCATCAGTTTCATGGCCTCTACGATGCACACGACCTGGCCAACACCGATTTTTTCATTCAACGAGACATAAGACGAAGCATCCGGCGCTGGTGCGGCATAAAAGGTGCCGACCATAGGCGATTTGACCTCGACATATTTGCCGGTGTCCTCAGCCGGCGCCGGGGGGGCCGCTGCCTCAATCGGTGCCGGTGCCGCCACTGGGGGCGGCGCTGCGACCGGAGCCGGAGCGGGCGGCGGGCTGCTTGCGAGGACAACTGTTTCGCCGCTATGTCCGTTGTCGGTGTGCCCAAGTTTGTGCACTATCTTTACCCGTCGCCCCCAACTGGAGACTTCGAGCGAACCTATATCAGATTCTTCGACCAATTTGATGAGCTTCTTAATAAAACTTGTGTTCATCCAACACCTCAGCAACCAAACCGCCCCGGTCGGGCGGACTTAGCCACAGTTCTTTTTGCTTACTCTGACAAAAGAGTATAATCTCAAGCCCCTACAGTTCCAACAAGTATTTTGGCGACTCGGTCAGCACCCGACCGCCGGTGCGGGTCACTACCACGTCATCTTCAATTCGCACGCCCCCCCAGCCGGAGATATAGATGCCGGGCTCGACCGTTATCACGTTGTTGACCTTTAACTTATCATCAGAAATCGTGGACAGGCGGGGCCCTGAGTGGATCGGGTCAAAGTAAACTCCGATGCCGTGTCCGGTGCCGTGCCCGAACTCTTTACCGTAGCCGGCCCGGGTGATGATCTTACGGCAAGCCTCGTCGATTGCTTGCGCTTTGACCCCGGCCTTGATTTTGGCAACACCCGCCTTCTGTGCCTTAAGCACAATATTGTAGATCTTTTTCTGGCGAGCAGTCGCTTTACCGACCACGACCGTCCGAGTCATATCCGACACATATCGGTTGACGACGGCGCCAAAATCAAAAGTCACGAAATCACCCTTGGCGATCTTCTTGTCCGATGCTTCTCCGTGCGGCATGGCCGAGCGGTAGCCGGAGGCGACAATGCTGTCAAAGGCCGGTTTGGTCGAGCCGAGCATTTTCATTTGATACTCAAGCTCGGCTGCAATCTCACGTTCTCGCACACCCGGTTTCAGCAACCCGAGTACCCGCCCCCAAGCGACATCGCCGATCTGGGCTGCTTTGGCGATCTGTTTGATTTCATGAGCATCCTTGACCCAGCCCAGCTCGGCCAAAACGGAGTCGGCCGATACGATCAGCGAGTTGGGAAGGGCAGAGGCCAGCTTAGCTTGTCCCGAAACCGAAAGATGTTCACCCGACACGCCAAGTTTCAGGTTCTTCTTCATCAAATGTGTAAACTCAGGCAGACAAGCCACCAGGTCGCCTTTGGACATTACATGAACTTTCGCGCCGCGGACTTCTTTCTTGGCCTGGTCGGTATAGCGAAAATCGGTCAGGAAAGTCGCGGTTTTGTTGGTGACGACCAAAAGGCCGTTGGAGCCGGTATAGCCACACAGGTAGAATACGTGATCGAGGCGTGTAACAACCATGCCGTCGAGGTTTTCTTTCATGAATTGTTTTCTGAGCGCGGCGATTCGCTTTTGTGACATGTTAATTGTCCTTCTCTGAGATGCGTTGTTCTGCCTCGGCCAGTTTGTCGGCGATACGAGGACTGGGGTTGCGTTGGGTGATTGCCTGGAACACTTGGGCGGCCAGACGTGGGTGGCCCTGCTTGAGGTAAAGATCACCGATTGTCTCGGTGAAAAACGGAATTGCATGGGTGCCGGCCGATGTTGATTGGGTGGCTTTGGACTCGGTCGTGCGTTTGAGCGTAATGGTGCGAGTTGTCTCGGTTGTTGAACGCTCAAGTGAACTTCGGATACCACGGCACTCCGGGTCTATCTCAAGAATTCGGCCATACAAGGCCATCGCGCCTGCAGAGTCTCCCTCCGCGAACTTGATATCACCGAGATACTTCAGGGCCACCAGGTTGTCGGCATCTCGCGACAGCACCTGAGAAAACTGAACTGCCGCCGACTCGATCTGACCGGCTTTCAAAAGCGCCTTGGCCAGAATCAACCGTCCCGAAATCAGGTCCGGCTGCTCGGCCAGATTGGCCTTACATACCTCTACAGCACGCGAATACTTCCCCTCAGCCAGATAGACAGCGGCAGAGGCGGGCCAATAACCGCTTGAGGCGAGATGTTGAGCGGTTTGGTCGGCTGGTTCATCGAATGGTCTGAACATAGGGCACTAAGAAACAGCCACGGCCCGAAAAAAGCAAGCGCCGAGTACGGGGTGATAAATCACTTTCCAGTTTGCAGCCTCACCCTGAGCGGAGTCGAAGGGTGAAGCAGCAGCACCCAACTATTCCATTGACCTAGCAACCAGGTGATAAATCACTCTTTCGCGCTACGCGGCGATAAATCGCTTTCTAGTTTGCAACCTCACCTTGAGCGACTGGGTGGCACCCTCAAACTCGGTTTGGGGGTGTTTCTTGCCCGCCGCCCCAAAGAAGAATTGAGGCGGCCACCCGGATGGGGGTTTGTTCGCGACGAGGCTTTGCGCCGGGTGGGATTCACATCTTCACGTAATGAGCCCACCTGCCCATAAACGGGTCTTATGCGTGACGCTTCAGGTGGGGTGTCAGAGAGAGTACGCTCATGCTTCGACTGCGCTCAGCATGACATTCGTGCGCGAAGCGCGAGAGACAGGGCTTGACCCTGCCACTATTCATTTGACTGGGCCGCAAACCGCTTCTATCATTATCGCAACATGATCACCGCCGATGAAATCAAAAGACTGGCCCAAGCCTCAGGATTCGATCTGTGTGCAGTTACGTCGCCTGAACAGATCCCGCACGCCACCGAGCGCTATCGACAGTGGCTTGAACAGGGGTATCACGGCGACATGGCCTGGATGGCCGCATCGAAGGAGCGACGGAGTGACCCCACACACTTGATGGATGGCGTGCGCTCGGTCATCATGTTAGGCTTGAACTACTATCAAGAGAACTCAGAGCCGACACCAAAGGGACACGCTCGCGTCTCTCGGTACGCTCGTGGGCGGGACTACCACAAAGTGGTAGCGCGGAAGATCAAGGCGTTTATAGCACGTATCGAGGCAGCGATCAACCGCGACGCTGTCGTGCAGAATGAGGCAGAGGCTCGCTTTAAATGGTGGGTCGACTACGGACCATTCCTCGAACGAGCCTACGCCGAGAAAGCAGGCATGGGGTTCATCGGCAAGAACAGTATGCTGATCAACCGGGAGTTCGGGTCATGGTTCTTTCTGGCTGAAATCGTTACTTCGATTGAGTTGGAGGGCGACACAGTGCCGGACAACCTCCACGGACGATGCGGCAAGTGTACGCGATGTATTGATGCCTGCCCGACCGGCGCTATAGTCGGTGACGGCGTGGTAGATTCCAGACGCTGCATCTCGTATCTGACGATCGAACATCGCGGCGACATTCCGGACGATCTCGCTTCTTTGCATGGCGATCTCCTGTTCGGGTGCGACATCTGTCAGGAAGTCTGCCCGTTCAACCAGAAGCGTGCGATCCCGACACCGCACGAGGAATTGCTGCCGCCTCACGGCGTGGGGGAGTTTATCGACTGTAAGCGGATAGTCGCGCTTGAGGGCAACGAATCGTTTTTGGAACTGACCGCCGGTACGCCGTTAACCCGTCCGAAACTCGACGGCCTAATACGCAATGCGAGAATTGTGCTGGGGAATGCCCCGAAACAAGATTGAAGGTCCATCTCACAATTAAAAACAGGAAACACAGTGTCTGGTGTATCTTCTTGTTTTGGGGTGTTTTGGCTAGTTTTGTTAGGAAATTGTTGGAAAGAGGTGTACGTAACAGATTGGTGAAAATGGAAGACGCGCTACGTTCAGGAGGCTATTCAGACAATGCCCATGGAGTATAATAGTATTTACTTGTATTATCTGAACAATTTTTTTTGTGTGTCTTCGAAATTTCCGTAAATTGATTCAAGCTACAAAAGCAAGAGCGGTGCTGATGACGTACAGTGAGTGTATACTGAGAGAATCGGACATAAGGAGGTGTCATGAGTAATACTAACAGTCCAAAAGACCCAGATGATCCCAGTGGGAGTGAACAAAACAAGGGAGCAGTGGTTTCTGAGTCACCCGTAGAGATCATTGAGGAAGTGGACCCCATCAAAGGTATTTTTCAATCGCTGAATAGGATCAGTGATCTTGTTGCCAAACATTTCGAAAACAGGACAGACGAAAAGAAACAGCGGATAGTAGCGACCGTAGACTCGCATAAGAGGCAGCAGGTCCACGAGCACCGGGTGATGTACATTGTGATCACAGCCGCCGTTGCCGCCTTCATGGGTGGAATATATACTCTTATTTTCAGCGCCCAGCCAGTGGCGGCGTCTGGCCTCATCTCTGGGGGGCTTGGTACGATGCTTGGTCTCATGGGTGGTATGGGTGGAAGTAGAACAGAGCCATTCGAGTAGATCCAACCCGTTAACACACGTTAGTTCAGTAGCACGCTCTTTCTTCGGTACCCCACCTGAGCCTTGCGGCAGGTGGGTTCTTCGGGCTGAATGGACCCATACATAAGCAATCCAACATCAACGCAAAATGAGACTCCGGTCCCTTTGGTAAAGGAGCAACCAATGACTACTGAAGCAAAACAGATATCCGCATTTATCACCACTTTACCATGCCCGTTTCAGACTCACTATCGATTCCATTTTGCAAACTTAAAAATACGGAGAACAAACCCATTTCAAATAACAAGCCGGAGCTGGCTAAAGCGATGTCTGACATAGGCAACGCGCGAAGCTCGAGAAAGTGATTTATCACCAAAACGAACCCATTTCCACCCGCCGTAGCGGATGGGCCACCGGGGGAACGCAGTCAGGTTTTTCATTGCCAATCTTCGAACGAACCCCGACCTTGGCCGCATGATTAAGCTCGCGCCATCAGTTTTGGGCGCCGACTTTGCACGGCTCGGCGACGAAATCAAAAGCTGTGAACAAGCCTCTGCCGACCTGCTCCATCTGGACATCATGGACGGCCACTTCGTGCCGAACATCTCGTTCGGACCCGGTATCGTAGGCACTATCGACAAGCTGACCGATCTGCATCTGGATGTCCACCTGATGTTGTCCCAGCCTGAGAAATACTTCGAGCCGTTCGCCAAAGCGGGCGCCGATGCTATCACTTTTCACATCGAGGTACATCCCCAGCCGGAACCGTTGGCCGAACAGATTCATGCGCTGGGGATCAAGGCAGGTATCTCGCTTAACCCGGATGCGACGGCCGACCAGGTTCTGCCGTATCTGCATGCCTTTGATCTGTTGCTGGTGATGTCGGTCTTTCCCGGTTTCGGTGGGCAGAGTTTTATCCCGTCCGCTCTTGACACGATCAAGGCAGCACGCGCGCACATAGACAAGAACAACCTGCCAACAGAGATCATGGTCGATGGTGGTGTCGACAGCAGCAATGCCGCCGACGTTGTCTCCGCCGGTGCTGATATTCTGGTGATGGGATCGGCTTTTTTCAAGGCCACCGACCGCGCCGGGCTGGCCGAGTTGGTGCATGAATTGTAGTCATATCAATCCGGTTTAGCCCCACTTTCCTCTTGCTATCTTTCTTGCCCCAACGTATGCTGGCCTCGGATCGGTTGAGATGAAACTTACGTATAACATACAATGATAGCCGGATACATCACGGCCACCCAGGTCAAGCTGGCCCGCGCCACCCAACGCAAGGGGGAACTGCATCTGCTTGACCGGATGAGTTTCGACAACTGCGACTTCTCCGACTTTTCGTCGATTCTCAAACTCTACCGAAAGCGCGTTCATTCAGACAGCGCCGCCGCCTGTTTCGGTGTAGCCGGTCCCGTAATCAACAATGCCGTCACGGCCACCAACATCCCCTGGCGCCTGGATACGGCGGACATCGCCGGGGAGTTCGGCTTCAAACAGGTGCGGTTGATAAACGATCTGGAAGCCACGGCCCACGGTCTCTTTCTTTTGAAAGATGACAGCTTCTACACTATTAATGAAGGGGCCGGCAAAGGTCAGGGGAATATAGGTATGGTGGCGGCCGGAACCGGGTTGGGCGAGGCTTTGATATCGTTCGATGGTCGCACCTACACGCCGTATGCATCCGAGGGCGGCCATGCCGATTTCGCGCCCGGTAGCCAACTGGAGGCGGAGCTGTGGGAGTACATCTATGCTCATCGCGGCTATGTCGAGGTGGAGGATGTGGTCAGTTTGCCCGGCCTTGAAACGATCTACCGGTTCTTGATCGAACACGATCGCATGGTGACCGGTGACTGGTTCAAAAAGGCGCGCGACAAACCGGCTGCCATTATTGAAAAGGCCCTGGCCGATGCCGATGACGTCGCGGTGAAGACGCTTGACATGCTTGTCGACAGCTACGCTTCTGAGGCGGCCAACCTGGCCCTGTGCGGCATGACAACCGGTGGCGTCTACCTGTGCGGTTCTATCGCCCCACAGATTGCGACCCATCTGGATCAGGGGCGGTTCATGAGCAGGTTTGTCAAAAAAGGGAAGATGGGGTCTTTGCTTTCCGAGATGCCGGTTGGCGTCATTCTCGAAAAAGAGACCGCTCTTTTGGGTGCGGCTGCGGCCGGGTTGAAAAGCTGACAGCATGAAACGCTGGGTCTTATTCCTGCCGGGATTATACCGTAAAAAGCAGATCGGTTTTTACCGAAAACTCTGCGGCGCGGCGCGACTGGTGGCCGTGGATGGCGGCTGTCGGTTTTTTGCCGCTAGTGGACTGACTCCGAGCCTGATCATCGGCGATCTGGACAGTGTCAAGTCGATTCCAACGCAGTTCAGGGACAAAGCCGAACTGCTCCGTTTTCCGGTCAACAAAGACAAGAGCGATTTGCAGTTGGCCTTTGAGCATTGCCTGGCTCAAAAAGCGCGGCAGATAGATATCGTCAATCCATCCATCGGCCAGGTGGATCACTTTCTCGGCAATCTGATGCTTCTTGGGTTGTTTAACAAGAGACTGAAATCGTCAGGCGACGTTAGAGTCAGAATCGTCAATGTCGATTATGAGATTCTCTGGCTGCACGATACCAAACGATCAATTGTCAATTGCGTCGGTGATGGTCTTTCGGTGCTACCGATGTCGGCGAGTATCAAACTCAGTTGTCGCGGCACCGAATATCCTGCCGAACGTTTACGAGTCAGACGCGGCCACACCCAGAGTCTGCGCAACCGGATCACGGCCAAACGAGCGTCCATCGGAGTTGAGGGGGAGGCGCTGGTGGTTCATTACTTTTCGAAGCGCAGGTGACCGGGCGCAACGGGTGGCTGTTCATGCTGAGCGGAGTCGAAGGGTGAATCTTGTAGGGTTCGTCCTGGGTCGAACCCGCCAATTGTGTCGGGACCACGAGGGTCCTGACCTGCTCATCTGTCGGTGCCGGCTCTCCTGCCTTTTGGCTGTTGACAAACTTTTCCAGCTTTGTATATTCGGGCCGAAGCTTTCGGGTGGTATCCAGTTAGCCTGTAAGCTGCCGATACAAAGATTGAACTGGGACATCGTCCAATGGTAGGGCACGCGGCTCTGGACCGTGTAATCGGGGTTCGAATCCCTGTGTCCCAGCTTTATATCACTCGACCCCCCTTCAACGACCAGGTTGAAGGGTTTGTTGTATGTGGGACAAAGGGGGGCCCAAAACCCAAACCTTTGCCTGGTGAATGCCGTTAACGTTGTGTGGCGCACGCGCTGCACAGTTGAGATACCCGGCTTTTGGCTTGACTGGGTACTCAACTAGACCTTATATAAGATGGTTGTGTCAAACGAGCGCGACATTCTGTATCCGCATCCGGAAGCTTCTCGTTCAACCCGAGGGTCGTCGCTCCACTCAAAGAACCGGCAGAATCTGAGGCTCGGTCATGAACCAAGATGAACCCGCTGGCCAGCAATTAGTCGAAAGAGTTCTCCAACTGGAGCGGCGGGTAGAGGAGCTTGACCACGAGGCCTCGGTCAGCGAACAAAAACATCGCGATGTCAACCAGCGTCTGCGCATGGAGCATTTCCTGGCGGAAATGGGGACTGCGCTCTTGGAACTAACAATCGACCAGGTAGATGCAGGTATAGCAGACTGGCTCGGCCGCATCGGGGACTTGATCGATACTGACAGGGTCACGCTTTTCAGGCACTATTCACAGGATCGTTGTTTTCGGTCCACTCAATCATGGGAGCGTCCCGGTATTTTGCCGCCAAGGTCGGTCATTGATTACGACCAAACACCCTGGGCGGTTCGAGAGATCCTGGCTGGTCGCATCGTGCGCGCGGAGCGGCTTGAAGAGTTGCCCCCCGAGGCTTCGACCGATGTCGCGTTTTTTGAGGAACATGGCAATCGGGGTGGACTGATGATTCCGCTGAAGGCCCGGGGCTCGATAATCGGTGCGGCGGTTTTGGCATCCGTGCGTTCCGAACGACAGTGGCCGGAGGAACTGGTACAGTGGCTCCATGTTGCTGCGCAGATGTTCGCCAACCTTCTGGTTCGCCTTGAAACCGAAACAGAGTTGGCTGAGACCAAATCACTTTTGCTGGCCGCCATCGAACAGAGTCCGGCCGGTATCCTCATTGCCGATGCTCCCGATGTACGCATTCGCCTGGCAAACTCCGCCGCTTTGAGTATTAGGGGCCAATCCGACCAACTCTTAACGGAGATTCCGGTCGAAGCACATCCTTCGCACTGGCAGACCTTTCGCGAAGACGGCACGATGTTTGAGCCGGAAGAGTTGCCGCTCTCTCGGGCTGTCTTGAAGAGTGAGACATCGCAAAATGTGGTCATGCGTATCCGGCGTGACGACGGCCATGATCGCTGGGTGCTGGCCAATGCCGCACCGGTCCGAGATGCTCATGGTGAAGTCGTGGCCGGGGTGGTGGTGTTTCCGGACGTTACCGATGGTATCCAGGCGCACGAGGCTCTGGTGAGCAGCGAAGAGAAGTACCGCGTCTTGTTCGAGTCGGCCGACGACGCCATTGTTACGATGGACGGTCTGAAGTTTGTCCAATGTAATGAACGAACACTGACAATGTTCGGATGCGACAAGTTGGATGAGATCGTCGGTCACTCACCGATGGATTTCTCTCCGCCGATGCAGCCGGACGGGCAGCCCTCGGAGCGGAAAGCACGGAAACTCCTCGAAGCGGCCTACGGCGGAGAGCCGCAACTGTTTTACTGGCAACATATCAAGCCGGATGGCGTCACTTTCGACGCCGAAGTATCGCTGAATGTTTTCACAATTGAGGGTCGAGACCTCTTGTTGGCCATCGTGCGAGATGTTACTGAGCGGTTGCAGATGGAAGAGTCCATCCGTCAATCCGAGGAGAAGTTCAAACAGGCTTTTCGCTCCTCGCCCGATTCCATCACTATTAGCCGTCTGTCCGACGGCTGCTACCTTGACGTCAACGAGGGCTTTGAGCGCCTTACCGGATATAAGCGAGAAGACGTGGTCGGTAAGTTGTCCACCGACATGGCCATGTGGGTCGATCCCAAAGACCGGGAACGGATGAAAGAAGCGTTGGAGAAGAGTGGATATGTGACAGATATGGAGATTCCGTTTGCAAACCCGGCGGGAGAGTTACGTGATTGCTTGTTGTCGGCGGGAGTCATAGAGCTCAACGGCGAAGCCTGCCTGGTGGCAACCGTTAGAGATATTACCGAGCAGAAGCGGGCAGGGGAAGAACTTGAGGACTCTCTGCGCACCAAAGCGGGTATTGTCGAATCGATCTCCAGCGGGCTTTTCACTTACATGTACGAACCGCCCGATCGGTTGATTCTACTCGATGGCAATCCAGCCGCCGAACAACAGACCGGCATAAAAGTGAATGAGTGGATCGGCAAAGAGTTCAATGAGATTTGGCCGGAAGCCAAGGAACGCGGGATTTCCGACTCCTTCCTGTCAGTGATGAAAACCGGGCAAACTTATGAGACCGAGGATACCTACTACCGAGACGAGAGGTTGGAAGGTGCTTTCAAGATCACCGTCTTCCGTATGTCGGAAACTATGCTGGGTGTGGCCTTTGAGAACATTACCGAGCGTAAAAAGGCGGAAGAGACGCTTCGAGAAAACGAGGAGACCCTTCGAGCCCTGCTCAACGCCCCTACCGAAACTGCGATTCTGGTTGACTTGGAGGGCAGTATACTGGCCATCAACGAGATCGGAGCCAAGAGGCTGGGGAAGAGTGTCAAAGAGATGATCGGTCTGGGATTGTGGGCCTATCTCCCGGATGAGGTCGTTACCTCAAGAAAAGCCAAAGGTGATGAGGTTGTTCGCACCGGTCAGAGCGTTCGCTTCCAGGATGAGCGAGCTGGAAGAACTTACGACAATAACATCTACCCGGTCTTCAACGACGAGGGCAGGGTCAAGGCCCTGGCCATCTATGCTCGTGATATCACCGAACAGACACAGGCCACTCAAAAGCTCAAGATCGCTGAAGAGTTCACACGGACCGCCATTGACGCTCAGATGGACACATTCTTCGTCTTCGAACCCGAGACCGGCAAGCCGATTCGTTGGAACAAGGCGTTCTCCGAGGTTTCGGGTTACAGCGATGATGAAATACTCACGATGAAAGCGCCGGATGACTGGTACAGCAAAGAAGAACTGGCAGGGGCGGCGGTGGCACTGGGGAAGGTGGCCAGCGAAGGACATGCCACGGTAGAGATGTCGCTTATCACCAAGGACGGACGACGTATTCCGACCGAGTACCGGGCCTCGATGATGAGTGACGAGCACGGCAACCCGAAGTATGTCATTTCGATTGGTCGGGACATCACCGAGCGCAAGCAAGTTGAGGAGGAAGTACAAAAGCTGGCCGAGGTGGTAAAGCACAGTAGTGAGCTTGTCAATTTGGCTACGCCTGATGGACAGATGATCTTCCTGAATCAGGCCGGGGGAAGTATGCTGGGGATAGAGCCTGAGGAAGTCGAGTCCACCAACATCATGGAGGTCATCCCGGACCACTTGAAAGAGATGGTCAAAAACGAGGTAGTGGCAGCCTTGCTGATGGGCAAGACGTGGGAGGGTGAATTACAGTATCGCAATATCAAGACAAATGAGATTACGGATGTACATGCGATGACGTTTGTAGTCAAAGACCCATCAACCGGGGCTCTGGTCTATCTTGCCAATGTTTCGCGTGATATAACCGAGCGCAAACAGACCGTAGAGGCGCTCAGCCTGAGTGAACAGAGACTGGAGTTGGCCCATGGTGCCGCCGGAATGGGTATGTTCGACTGGGACATAGAGAATGACCTGGCCGTCTGCAACGAACGATACTTCGGGCTATTCGGTTTGAAACCTCAGGAACGCATGCTCTCCGAGGAGGACTGGCTTGTTTCGGTCCACCCGGACGACCGGGAGCGCGCACAGACTGAGGTCAGGGAGACCCTGGGTAAGAAGGCTCCATACAATACCGAATACCGGATCATTTGGCCCGACGGCTCGGTGAAATGGGTGAGCAGCATCGCCAAACTTGTGGTCAACGACAAGGGACAACCGATCCGAATGATCGGCGCCATGACCGATATCACCGAGCGTAAAAGGGACGAGGAGGCGCTGGCGGCGCGTCTTCGGCTCGAGAGCTTACTGGCCGAGTTATCTGCCGACCTCGTGAAAACGGACCCCACTGAAATCGACGCTACGGTCACCAAGTGGCTGCCACACATCATTCAGTATGCGGGTGCCGATCGATGCAGCATGTGGCTTCCGGCGCAGGACGGTTCAGACCACCGGGCCGAGTACCGCTTCACCAAGCCCGATTTCGATCAGAGATACGAAGCGGTATCAGGCGATTTCCCCTGGATGGCACAACAACTCACGTCCGGTGATCCGATCGTGATAGAACGGCTGGACGATTTGCCCGGGGAGGCGAACGCCGACAAAGCGGCTCTTAAAAAGTACGGTGTAAAGTCCAACATTTCGGTGGCCTTGGAAGGTAGTGGTGTTCTCATCGGGACTCTCTCTCTCAGTACACTGGAGAAAGAACGATCCTGGCCCAACGATTTACCGCGGCAAATCCGGCTCATAGGTGAGGTGATGGCTAATGCCATTATGCGAAAGCGGGCCGAAGGGGCCTTGCGCGAGAGCCAGGAGAGGTACCGGCGGCTGGCTGAGGCGTCTCATGAAGGGATTGTGATGTCGGAAAGAGGCGTAGTCCTTGATGCCAATCGACAGATGGCGGGAATGTTGGGTTGCTCGTTGGACGAACTGCGGGGCATGCGGGTAGAAGACATGGTTGCACCCGAGTCGCGCAGCCTGGTCAGAAAACACATCGCCGCCCGCCACGAAGGTGCATACGAGCATCTGGCTATGAAGAAAGACGGTTCCGTGATTCCGGTTGAAGTTCGCGGCAGAACAATACCTCTGGAGGGCCGGATGGTTCGAGTCACAGCCATTCGCGATCTTTCCGAACGCAAGCGAGCCGAGGAAGAGTTGCGTGAAGCAGCCACCAAACTCGAATCCGAACATCAGGCCTTGACGGCCAAACACATGGCCTTACAGGAAGTCCTCAACCATGTCGAGCAGGAAAAGTTCGACTTCAAGCACGAGCTCTCAAGCAACGTCGAGCATGCTCTGACTCCGTTTGTGCAGAAGTTGCGCGATAGTAGTGGTTCGATCTCAGAGACCGATCTCGAATTGCTGGAAGATACGATCTTATCTTTGGCCGGCAGCGATTTGGATGTATTTGCCAAGAACTACGACAAGCTGACCCCGCGTGAGCGGGATATTTGTGATCGTATCCGACAGGGACTCTCATCCAAAGAGATCGCCGATGATCTAAGCGTTACCCTGCAGACGGTGGAAAAGCACCGTGCCGCTGTCCGAAAGAAACTCCAGATAAAGCACAAAAAGGTCAATCTGGCCAGTTACCTTCGATCCAGGTAGCTGCCGGAAGGATTAAACAGGTCCCCCGTGAGCCGTCACGCGAGGTGATAAAGCACCCTGGAGGGGTCTCATGCGCTCCGAGGCTTATGACCTCAACGTGGTCACCACAACCTCGCCCTGAGCGGAGTCGAAGGGTGAGCGAAATCGAAGGGTGAACGGATTCGAGTGGGTGGACATGTTTCCAAAGGGGCAAACCGAGGCCGTCCGCCCGCCCACAAGTGATCGCGATCGCCGCGACCAGGAGCGTTAGAAGCCGCTTGTGGCCGCGTGATCTCTCGATGACGAGCTGTGGGATTGGCAAATATACCCTTACCCATCGGGTATACCCAGTTTCTACCCAGTAAACCAGCGTTGATTTAGTACTCTTCAAAGTCGACTTTTTGTGTGTAACGCGCAGGGTCCGAACTGCGACGCCGACAACAGGACCCTTGCAGGGCGCCAACGAGATTGTGCAGGAGTTGGGTGCCTCGAAAACCGACGACCGGGTAGTTTGGAGATGGGATTGGACGAAATGCAGGTAGATATCCTCTTGGTCAGCGGATCGCAGTCTTGCATCGAATCGGTGCAACGTGCTTTTGAGGGCCATGGCAGCGGAACCACGTTGTCGGTGGCTCGTAGCCTGAGCGATGCCCGGCGGTTTCTGGCCACCATCGTGCCCGACGCCGTAATAGCCGACAGTGACCTTTCCGACGGCCGGGGCCTTGATTTGGTGAGCGGCGAAGGAGAGTTGGGACCGTTCCCGTTACTTCTGCTGGCTGAGGATGAGAAGGCTCTTCAGTCATCATCGGACTTGCCGCCGGTCACCGTAGAACCGATATCTCGGGCCAACCATGCCCTGGCGGCCATGCCGCGCATCGTCAACCGCATCCTGTGCAAATGGCAATTAGCCAGGCAGCACCGCCAGGCCGCTGACAAGTGCTGGCGGCTGGAAAGACTGGTCAAGGCAATCACCGACAACGTGTCGAATGTTCTATATGTCAGGGATGCCCAAAGTGAGCGAATCGTTTTGGCCAGCCGCGCCGGGCTACAATTGATCAACCTGCAATCGTCGGACAACCCGGGTGAACCGTCGGGAAGTACACTTGAGTCGCAACCGTTTGCCGAATTGGATCGGCAGGCACTGGAACAATCAGTTCCGATATCGAGGGACCAGGAGACAATTGCCACCCCGGTCGGCGACCGGATTATGCGGACCAGGAGGGTGCCGATTGTGGATCAACGGGGAAGACCCGAGCTACTGTTGGGTGTAGCCGAGGACATCACCGACCGTATAAAAGCCGAGGCAGCTTTTCAAGAATCGGAGCAGCGCTATCGGGACCTCGTCAACTCTCTGAACGAAGGGGTCGCTTTAGTCGACAAAAACGAGATCGTGCAGTTTTGTAATCCCGCCTTGGCCGAGGTCTTTGATTTCGATACGCCCGCCGAGCTGGTCCACCGAAGTCTTCTCGATTTCATTCCGGGTCGGCAGAGGGTCACCGTGGAGCAGGAAAACGAGCGACGACGGCAGGGTGAGAGTTCACGGTATGAACTCGATATCACTACCGTCCTGGGTCGTCAGAAACGAATCATGCTGTCGGTGTCACCCCGCTTCGCCAGTGGTCAATACTGCGGCAGTCTCGCTTTGGTTCTGGATGTCAGCACCGCTCAGGCAACCGGAGACGAGGTGTCCGCCTCCGCTCAAAAGGACTCGCCGGCTGCTGTCGTGGCCGAAATTGCTCATGATTTTAACAATGTACTCTACGCCATATCGGGGAATATCTCTCTGGCCAAAGAGGACCAGGCAGGCCGACCGGATACCCTGGTTCTGCTGGAACAGGCGGAGGTGGCCATCGAGCGGGCGGAACAGATCGTTCGAAAACTTCACAACCAGGTCGACAGTCCAACCAGTCACCATCGGACCGACGATGTCGCCTCGGTAATCGGCGAAGTAACGCGACAAGTCTTAATGGGATCGGCGGTTTCACTGTCGCTATCGGTGCCGGACAACTTACCCCCTGTGGCAATAGAAGAATGCCAAGTGTACCGTATCCTGAACAACCTTTTGGCCAACGCCGTTGACGCCATGCCCGACGGTGGTCGTCTGTCTGTCTCCTGTTCGGTGGATATGGCACGAGAGACTATCAGTGGTGTGACACCGGACGGCGCCTATTTGCGTCTTACCATCGCCGATACCGGATTGGGCATTCCCGATAGCCGGCTTGAGCGCATCTTTGAACCATATTTCACCACCAAAGTGAACGGCCGCGGAGTGGGCCTGGCTTCGGTGCGCAGTATCGTCGCCGAGTGTCGAGGTCGCATAACGGTAGACTCGCGCCTCGGGCATGGAACCACTTTCACCATTCTCCTGCCGCTCGCTTTGACCGCAAACGAATTGGAGAGACCTGCCCGGGATGAGGGGGCTTCCCGTGGCGGTCTGATAATGGTCGTCGATCCGGACGAAGACATCCGGCATGAGGCTGCGGCCATCCTGCGATATCTGAATTATGAGCCGCTCCTGGTCAAAACGGCCCGGGCCGCCCTGGATAGAGTAGGCAGCATAATGTTGTCCGACCAACCGGTGGATGTCGTGGTGATCGATGAAAAAGTGGTGGCCGACGAAACCGACGAATCTGCGGTCACGCAACTGCATCGGATAGACCCTGACTTGATTATTATCCTGGCCGGGAATTCCGATCTGCTGATGGTCCACGAACCGGAGAGATTCGGTTGCCAAGCGATCATGAACAAACCATTCCGATCGGGAGCTTTCGACCAGGTGCTGGCCGAGTTGCTGAAGGGAAAGGTGCGTCAGTAAGCCCGGTGGGGGCAACACGGACCAGAACTGTAATTCGGAGTATGATAGTGCGCAGATACAACAACAGTTTTGCAAAATTGAATCGAATCTTGAGCCACGCTGAAGGCTTGGATTGTGACCTGACACCTGAGTACATGTCAGACCAAAGCGGCAGGTCACACGAATCTGTTGGTCTCCTCTGCGGCGGACAAGACCTGCCGCAAACGGGTACAGACAGTCAGGCGAGTCGCCTGCCTGCGCCCGGTAGAGTTAACAGTTTTAGCATAGGATATAGGACATCATGAGCCGACAGCGCGAGTTTCCTGAAAATGAATGTGACAGTACCCGGTGTTCCGAACCCGGAGCCGACCCTGAAAGGCAGACAGCCCACTCGATCAAAATAGAGTCATCCGGCGTTCAAGTGCCGTTGGGGCTGCTGGACAGTATGAATCTGTGCTGCGCGGTGGTCGATGCCACAGGCTGCATTGTATCGGCCAACAGCCATTGGCAGTCGGTCTTTGGGGCGGTGGTGGACGACGGACCGTCCGAACCGATATGGGAGGTGCTGTCGGAGGGAAAGGGCCCCCTGCCCAGCCGCGTCCGCGAGGGTCTCAGAAATCTTGAGTTGGGCCAGACAATAGATCTGGGTCACTCACGACCGGGAAAAGGCAGTGAGGTAGAACGGACATTGACCTGGAAGTGTTCGCTGACCTCGGCCAGGCACTCCGACGAGTGTTTCTACGTTGTCGTCGGCCGGGACCTGACCGGCGAGGGCTCGTTGGGCCAGGCGCTCGAGGACTCTCAGCGTGACCTGGCCAAAAGCCGGCTGGAATTGAAGCGAAAGTCTATCGCCCTGCAGGAAGTTGTTGCCACCGTCGAGATCGAGAAGCAAGCTGTCGCCTCTGTCTACGAACACAACATCTCACGCGTCGTCGAGCCGCTTTTGCTGCAGCTGAAAGAACGCTGCCGCGACTCAGAAAGGCATTCTATCGAGGTGCTGGAAAGTTGCCTCAAGTCGGTGCTTTCACCGTCGGCCGTGAACCTGGAGCGAGTCTGCGAAGGGTTGACCTCCCGCGAAATCCAGATATGCAATATGGTCCGACAGGGTTTCGCCACCAAGCAGATTGCTTCGGTGCTGAGCCTCTCCAATCAAACGGTTCAGACCCACCGCAAGAATATCAGACGAAAGCTGGGGATTCGCAGCAAGCGGGTATCGCTGGAGAAGTCGCTTAAGCGTTTGGAGCAAGGCACGGAGGATGGCGAACAGTAGAATCAGGCGCAATCGACAGGGACTGGGCTACCCATTCGCTACCCTAAGTTTGCCCGTCAACTGTAGGACTCTACTACCGACTAAAGACTCTAGATTAGTCGTCATGGCAGTTGCACTTCTGCTTTACGGCCGATCGAGTCATCGGCCAACGGGCGCCTCGTGCTGACAAATGGCGCCTGAAGGCCGGGGATAGAGAGGATTCGGAAATCGAAACAGGGAATGAGAGACATCAAGACGAGTGTCTTTCAAGGACGGCAGTATTTGAAGCAAAAGAGAATAGTGTAATCTTAAGGAAGAGGTATCAGCATGACCGCAAAACGGATCACTCGGTTTCTGATCGGCCTGCTTATGGTCGGACCGGCGTTGATGAACACAGAATCAACGCGAGTCTACGCTCAATCAACAGAAGACATGATGGAGATGTCTTTGGATGATCTTCTCAATTTGGAAGTCTCATCGGTTTCAAAAAAGGCGGAACGTCTTCAGGATGTAGCCTCGTCTTTGTATGTACTGACCGAGGATGATATCAAAAGCAGTGGAGCAACATCGTTGCATGAGGTCTTGATGACCGTGCCCGGTTACTGGGGCATTCAGGATGAATACAGCCATGTGGCCCCTGTCATTCGAAATTCACCGGCCGTAAACGGCAACCGTGGTACCGTGTTGTATCTGTTGGATGGTACACCAATCCTGGACAATATGGCATCATCATTCTCCTTTCACAATTTCGACATACCGCTGGATGAAGTACAGAGAATCGAAGTGATTAGAGGATCGGGTGGCACGGTATATGGCGCCAATTCCGCCACGGGCGTTGTAAATATCTTCACCAAGTCTCCCAAAAACAGTGATGGACTCAGCTTGCGCGTCGACGGTGCATCTCCGACCTACGGCAATTTCACCGCAAGAGCCGGAGGCCAGGTTAATGACCGTTTGGTTGCGTCTGTATATGCAAAAGTGAGGAAGTTTGACGGGTATGGTGTTCTACCGGAGTTTCAAGGAGAGACGATAGAGGTCCCCAATGGTGAGACCGGAAACGACACTTTGATTACCAATAGATTTTCCTCCGACTTTGAGACGTCAACAATGTACAGTGGCGGCGCCAAAGCTGCGTATCAACTGGGAGAGAATACCGAGATGTCCTTCGGCGGACACTATAATTCAGCAGCGCAGACCACCTATACGAACTATGACACCGAACTATCGTTGATTCACGGTCAGGATGTTCTGGTTGAGAATGATATCAATCGAAACAGATTTGTCGGAAATGTGAGATATGATCACAGGTTCAACGATAACCACAGTCTCTTTGCCCGCGTATCAACAAACGTCGAAAACGATTTTCTGAATCTGTTGGGCGGCTACAAAGTAAGGAACTCCATTGTTGACATCGAGGCGCAGGACAATTTCCCTGTTGGCACACTCCACGATTTCAGCCTGGGAGTCAACTACCGGATAGTGAGTTTTGATATACATGACGTTAATGCCGTGGACGCCGTCAGGTATCTCGATCCGAATAACAAGGAGTCCTTGAGTGGTGGGTTTGTCCAGGACAAAATCAAGCTGCTCGATGGCAAGGTCAACCTGCTCCTGGGGCTCAAGGCGGAAAACTATAAGCTGCTGGACGATGACTATTACCTGTCACCGATGGCGAAATTCTCTTTTGTTCCTTCCAGGGACTTTACCCTGTGGGGTGGTTTCACGCAATCCTATACCACCCCCGGCTACAACAACACGAATATCGATCTGCTATTATTGCAGACTCTTTCCGATGAGACTGTTTTTGGAATGGCCACCCAGGGGGTGTACGACAATGTGTATCAGCAAGCGTATGACGGCGTACTGGCTGCCGGAGGAGACGCGGGTACGGCCGACGCAACGGCCACCGCTGCGGCCACGGCATTTGTTGCCTCCGAAGCTGGACAAGCCGCGATCACCGCTGCCGCCGGAGGAATCAGGGCGGGATTGCCCGACAACGTTGGTGTCATCAATGGTAATAAAACCGTACCTACCCGGTTCCAGACATTTGAGTTGGGCTTCAGGGCAAACCTTGAAAAGAGATACTCGTTCGAATCGAACCTGTACTACTCGAATATTACCGATGGTATCGCGGCTTCGGCAGCTCCGATCCTGGATGATACGGAATCCCCGGTCGTTGCGGGCCAGAGTGTGGATTACTACCTGTATGGGAATTACATCAAAGGAACCACCTACGGAGTCGAGTCAATGTTCAGATTCGTGCCTTCGAAAGGAACCAAGTTCGAAGTGGCCCATTCTTACACTCACTCTGAGTGGGAATACCAAGAGAACGATGAATTCGACATCAGTCTGTTGAGTCCCAGCGAAATCGACAACACACCAGAGACTTCCGTGATGCCGAAGCACCTGTGGAAGGTCCGCGGTATGTTCCGTGTGCCCGGGGAAATCGGTATGAATGTCGGACTCATCCACGCCACCGAATACTCAAGTCAGAGCAATTATGATTACATCAGGCAAAGATATCCAAGCCTGCTTGCAGCCACCGGCACCGAAGTGGCCACGGACGGCGCTCGGACGATTGTCAATGTCCGGCTGGAAAAGATGTTAATGGACGATAGGTTGACCGCATTCGCCTTTGGAAACGATGTGTTCAACAAAGGCAGGGTAGTCAGTACGAATCCCCTGGGTAACACTACCTTGAGTAAGATCGGTGCGAAGTTCGGACTTGGAATGTCGTTGGACATTTGACGGGCAGGGCTGCAGATAACACAAATGGACGCAGGGATTAACAAGGACGGTAGATTCGGTATTGAGAGGAATACACTAATCTAGAGGAAGGGATACACTCATGGCTACCAAACACACCAGCTTGTTTCTGACAGGACTGTTTGCAGTGGTGCTAATGGCAACACCGCCGGTCATGGCCGAGGAAGGGAACCTGCTCGACCTGTCTATTGAGGAACTAATGGGCATGGAGTTCACCGAGGAGGCGAAAGAAGGCTTGACCATTTACGGCTACATGAGCGCCAACGTGGAGAAGGTTTTCGGTGAACTGTCGATTGAGAACGGCCAAACGGTGAAGACGACGGCACCACACGAGTGGAGTCTGCCGCACTTTCACCTGTTTGTGCGCGCCAATCCGGCCAAGAACATCGAGACTTTCGTCAACGTCGCCACCGAGGAGATGGAAGTGCGTAATATGTGGGGTAATATCAAAGTCCGCGATGCTCTTCAATTCAAGCTCGGTAAGATGTACCGCAAGTTTGGATTATTCAACGAGAAACTGGACGAAGTGCCGACCTATCTGGGCATCGAGCCGCCGGAACTTTTCGACGGTGACCATTTGATCCTGCCTCGTCTGACCACTTTCGAGGTGCACGGCCAATTCCCCGGTAAGTCGACCACATGGTCCTACAGTCTCTCGACCGACAACGGTGAAAACGGCCCGGCTGAAGACTTGATCCCGCTCGGATGGGATTTGCGGGCGAAGATCCACGGCAAGGCCGTCATCGGCCTGTCCGGTTATCTATCGAATATCGGCTCAGCCGATGTAACGCCGTCCGAAGGCGTCGGTGACGGCTCACCCTCCGGTGGTGTGCTGCCCTGGATGGCCAGCGACAATTATAACGTCATCGGTGGTTTCGCCGAGGTGCAGGTCAAGAACCTGCTCATCAAAGCCGCCTACTGGAAGGCTCACCACGAATTCAAAAGAGATCCGGAAGCCGTCCTGACCGTGGCTCAGAGCACAACCTTGAACGGATTGCAGCGGGGACGTTTCTTCGGCGCCAGTTCAGACCTGGCGACCGATGCGCTCACTGTGGACGATGTGGTCGTCGACGGTAGTTATGACGTCAAGACCGGCTATGTCCGGTTGGGCTATTTTATCTACAGTGAACACGGCACCTTTGCGCCCTTTGTTTTTTGGGATTGGATGAACAACCCGGAGACTATCGCCAAGAAAACTTACGGCGGCGACAATGAGTCGGGTGTGGCCGACGACGGCAAATTCTACAAGTACACGGTAGGTATGTCTTACAAGCCGGTCGACAAAGTGGCCATCAAGTTGGACCACAGCGCCCACATCCAGAAGTTCAACGGCAATACCGAGAGCTATCCCGAGTTTCGGTTTGACGTGTCCTATTTGTTCAATTGATGGCGTCGACATGATCCCTCGGTCGGCCGTTCGGGATTACGCGGCGGCCGGCCACCTGGGCGCTGCCGCCCGGGTGTGGGGGAGTGAAGATAGGCTGACTGCACTAAAGGAGATAGTATGATGTTACGCGTTATTTGCCTGGGCACACTGGTGGCGGTGCTGTTCTTGTCGACAGTACCGAGCCAGGTGGAAGCCGCCGACGCCCCGCCGGAATTAGCTGCTGCCTTGATCGTGAAACTGGTCGGTTTCGAGAAAACGGTGGCCGCCGGTGGGGACATCGCCATCTACGTGATAGGGGCTCAGGAGTGGGCGGCCAAATTGAAGGGGGCCGTTGGTCAGAAGATCGGCAAGGCCACCCTGGCCTCAGTAGACCATGGGGACGGACTGCCGACTGACAAACCGTCGATCCTCTGTTTGGGCGACGCGGCCAAAGTGGCTGACGTAACCGCCTACACCCAAGCTGAGAAAGTGCTGAGCGTTACCAATCAGCCCGACCTGGCAACCGATGGAATCACTCTCGCCCTGGGCGTAGGTGATGACGGCAAGCCGCAGGTAACACTCAATCTGGCTTCCTCCAAAGCGGAGGGACGGGACTGGAATCCGGCCATCATGAAGATTGCAAAGACCGTCAAGTGAACGGGACGACCGTCGTGCAGCACACCTTTGTGGTGTAGCTCACTCGGACAAAGGAGTAGATAATGAAAACTGATTCAATAAGGTTCAAACTGGTCGGTGTGGTGGTCGGCATAGGCGTGGTGCTTGGGCTCTACATGTCGCTGGTGGCGCCATGGCAGGCCCGCTCGCTTGGCGAGGAGGTGCTGGCCAACGATATCCGTTTCATGGCCGACCTGATGGCCGAGAACCTGGCCCTGGGCATTCAGACGATGGAGTTCGATGACGGCGCCGCGCTGGAACACAGCATTGCCGCAGCTCGGCAGGAAGACAACATGGACCACGCCACTGTCTCCGATGTACGGGTCTACGACCGCGACCGGAACTTTCTGCGCAGCCTCAACGGCCAGGAAGGAAGTCGCGGCTCCTTTCAGGATGTGACCGAGCTGGTCGTGCAGGAGACCGATGAGTTGTCGATGACCTGCGCACCGCTGCGTGATTCCGACGGCGCGATGGTCGGATTCGTCGAGATAGATTTCTCCAAACGCTTCCTGGCCGACCGAGCCTCGGCCAATTCGTTGCTGGCTCTGCTGGTCGCTCTGGCCGCGACGGTCATGACCGTCGTGTTAGGCGTCGCCCTCGGCAATCATATAGGCCGACCGATCTCTGAAATGGCCAAAGCTGCCGAAGCGGTGGCCTTAGGCGACATTCGCTGGGCGCCCAACACCAAGTCCAAGGGCGAGGTGGGATTGCTGTCTAAGTCGTTTGAGAAACTAATAGCTTTCTTGCGAGAGTTGAGCGAGGCCTCCGAACGAATAGCCTCAGGCGACTTGACTGTCGACGTGCAGCCGCGCTCGGAGCAGGATGTCCTGGGTGAATCGTTTAAGTCTATGACAAGTAACCTGACCGATATAGTAAGGCAACTCGCCGAGACTTCCATGCAACTGGTGACGGCTGCCCGCGAAATCGCATCTTCGTCGGAGGAGATGTCACGCGGCGCCAACGATCAGGCGCAGCAAGTGGGTCAGGTTTCAACGGCTGTCGAACAGATGAGTGCGACAATTGTAGAGTCGGCCCGAAACGCCGCCGACGCCAAAGAATCCTCAAAGAACGCGGCCGATACCGCCGGAACCGGCGGCCAGATTGTCAGTGACACTATCCAGGGTATGCAGGCTATCGCCGACGTCGTTCGCGAGTCGGCCCAGTCTATCGGTAAACTGGCCAAATCGGCCGATCAGATCGGTGAGATTGTCTCAGTCATTGACGACATCGCCGACCAGACAAACCTGTTGGCTTTGAACGCCGCCATTGAGGCCGCCCGAGCCGGTGAGCAGGGTCGTGGTTTCGCCGTAGTGGCCGACGAGGTTCGCAAATTGGCCGAGCGGACCGGACAAGCGACCGGTGAAATAACCAGCATGATCAAAGGCATCCAAAGCGAGACCAACGAAGCGGTGCAATCGATGGAAACCGGCGTCAAAGAGGTCGACAACGGCCGCGAACTGGCCGACAAAGCCGGCGCCAGTCTCAATGAGATCGTGAATGTCTCGGAGCGCGTCATGGACATGATTCAGCAGATCGCGACCGCCTCCGAGCAGCAGTCAACCGCCGCTGAACAGATATCGAAGAACATTGAAAACGTCGCCTCAATAGTTCAGGACTCAGCCAAGGGGGCCGACCAGTCGTCGGCTGCCGCCGAGGAACTGAATCGTCAAGCCGAGGGTCTTGAGCAGATGGTGGCGCGTTTCAAAGTATCGAAAACGGATTGAATGGAATCAGAAGTGTGTGCTTGATGTTTTGTGTAAGGGAACCGGCGACGCTACCTGAGTCATTGGCTCGGAGCGGTTGTGCACTCCGGGTCTGCGGAGCGAGGTGCAGCAGACCCGGGACTTCTGCTGCCTGAACTCCTCTTGCTTCTTGGATGGAGTCGTTAGCCCTCCCCCACAGGGCGTGTGGTCGTCCCCCCGGCCACGCGCCCGTCTTTTTTCTGACCGATACTGATTCCACAGTTTCAACTTCTCAGCCAATGTAATGCCTCAGTCTTTGATCCGGCAATTAGGTGCCGGACGGTACCTGCTCACATCAGTTGCATGCCGATTTGGAGCTTGAGTGTGGCTGTGGATTTTGTTACCTGTATAACACAGCTTAAGGTTATACGAGGCGGTGGCAACGTCCACAGACACAGGAGATGAGAATGACTGCTCAGGAAGCTTATGCAGAACTAATCAGCCACATGAAAGAGATAGCTATCCTTCAATCAACCGGTGGCGTCTTATACTGGGATCAGGAAGCCTACCTGCCCAGGAAAGCCGTTGATCATCGTGCTGAACAAATGGCTCAGATCAGCCGGTTGACGCATCAGTGGTTCACCGATACCAAAATCGACGAGTTGCTTACTACCGTCCAGCAGTCGGACTTGGTGGCCGATCCCGACACTCCGATCGCGGTCAATGTTCGCGAGTGGCGGCGTTTGTATGATCGTGAAACTAAACTGCCGACCGAGTTTGTCTCAGAATTCGCACGGACGACATCAAAAGCGTCGGAAGTGTGGGCACAGGCTCGCAAAGACTCCCAGTTTGCCCAGTTTGCTCCCATTCTTGAGAAGATCATCGATCTGTGCCGCCGCAAAGCTGATTACATAGGCTTCACCACCGAACCGTATGACGCCTTGCTGGATGAATTCGAACCGGGGGCAAAAGTCCAGGAGGTGGAGACGGCTTTCAAGGGGTTGCGCAGTGATCTGGTGGAACTTATCGGCAAGATAAAGGATGCGCCCAGAAAACCGGATATTGGAATTCTCAAACGCCCTTACGACGTCGACCGTCAGCGCGTATTTTCTGAGGCTGTAGCGGCAGCAATAGGCTATGATTTCCAGGCGGGTCGGGTTGATGAAACCGTGCACCCTTCATGCAACGAACTGGGTCCGCTTGATACGCGGATTCTCACTCGGTACTATCCAAATGACATCGCCGAGGGATTGACCGGTGGTATGCACGAGGCCGGCCACGCTCTGTATGACATGACGCGCCCGGACAAAGAGCATTGGGGTACGCCGATGGGTGAAACGGACTCTCTGGCTATCCACGAATCGCAGTCCCGGATGTGGGAGAATATGGTCGGCCGTTCGCGCCAGTTCTGGGTCTACTTCTTTCCGCAGTTGCAACGCCTTTTCCCGGAGGAAACTCAAGGCGTCGGCCTTGACGATTTCCACGCCGCCATGAATTGGGTGTCGCCGTCATATATCCGGGTGGAAGCGGACGAAGCCACCTACAATCTTCACATTATGCTGCGCTTTGAACTTGAGCGAGCTATCATCGCGGGCGATATCAAGGTTGCCGACATCCCAGGTCAGTGGAACGAACGATTCAAGGACTATCTTGGTTTTGAAGTCGACAAGGATGCCAACGGTTGTTTGCAGGATGTTCATTGGTCGCACGGGATTTTCGGTTATTTCCCGACCTACGCTCTTGGCAACATGCATGCCGCCCAATACTGGACGCAGGCACAGAAAGATCTCCCCGGCTTGCTGGATGACTTCTCAAACGGGAAATTCGATCGGTTGTTCTGCTGGCTGGGGGAGAAGATTCACGGCCAGGGCGCCAGATACTACGCCGCCGACTTGTGCAAGCACGTTACCGGCAAACCGCTGTCGCATCGACCGCTGATAGAATACTTGTACGACAAGTATGCGGATATCTACGGCATCAGCCCAGGGTGATCCCCGGAGCAAGCTGGCGTCGATTTTGATTGACAATGTGCATCCACTATGACAGTATGGGAACAACAGGAAGTTCAAAAATGCAGGCGGCCGGCTTGACTGATCGGTGAAGGAGTCGGCGTGTGCGAGGTCAAATCAGGAGGATCAGATGACTAGGAAACTGATGGTGCTGGGTGGGGTGGCCCTGGTGGCCCTAATGTTGGTCGGTGTCCCGGCCTCGGCTCAGGAAAAACCTATACAGCTTGCACTGTTCAACCCGGTGCAACTTTTTCCGGAAGCAATAACCATCAAGGGTTTGCGGCTGAACATGATTTATGGTCGCAATGTCAGCGTTACCGGAGTGGACCTCGGTCTGGTCAATCACACCACTACCGGGCCGTTTCTCGGTTATCAGTGGGGTGCTGTCGGTATGGCTGACTCGGATTTCACCGGCTGGCAGGATTGTTTTGTCAACGTGACCAAAGGTACTATGGAAGGCTTCCAGTCGGGACTGGTTAACCACGCCAACCATGTAAGCGGGGTCCAGCTTGGACTTGTAAACTATGCGGTGACCATGCACGGGCTTCAGATTGGCCTGGTGAATATCATCAAACAGGGCGGACAGTTTCCGGTTTTCCCGATTGTCAACTGGTCGTTCTAAAGCGGTCGCCCAACGCCGACCCAACCGGTCGTGAAAGTCCTTTCGGTCGTCATTGCGAACGAGTCCCGCGTCGCGTGGGACGAGTGCGGCAATCTCTTGCCTCGACTCCGCCCCGGCATGACACGTGTGCAACGAATCGAGATTGCCGCACCACGCAACTTGAAAGCCATTTATGGCCGCGTGGTCCGCAATGAGGTTGACGAGGGTGTATCAATAAGCCAGGACCGTGTGGTCCCCGTGTAATGATGGAACGTAACCAGATGCGCGACCTGGAATTCATCCGAAGTCTTGAGCGAATTGAGGTAGCAGCCTGGTCGGATTTCCACCGGGCGGCCACGGTCGAAGTAGCAGTTGCATGCGGTGTGGACCTGCTGCCCATAGACAACGTCTGTGCCGCGGCTGCGTCGAAAGTCAATGTCCTCGCTTTCAACCGCGTGATAGGGCTTGGGCTTAGAGCACCGACATCGACATCCGATCTGTTCGCGTTGATCGCCCAATACAAGCAGCGCGGCGTACCACGATTCTTCATCCAGGCATGTCTTCCGGTGGTGGGACCTGGTTTGGTCGCGTCTATCGAGGAAGCCGGGCTTTATCATTATAACAACTGGGTAAAACTGTACCGCGCTGCCGAGCCTATTCCCAAATTCACAAGCGATCTCGAAGTTCTGCAGATCACCACCGAACATGCCGAGGCTTTCGGACAGATAGTAGTGGATAGTTTCGAGTGGCCGCAGCCGTTGGTGCCTTGGGTGGCGTCATCGATTGGTCGTCCCGGATGGCGGCATTATATCGCGTTTGACGGTGACACGCCGGTGGCCACGGCGGCTGCGTTCTTTCAAGAGGAATGTGCCTGGATTGACTTCGCTGCGACCTTGCCGGATTACCGCGGACGCGGCGGGCAGGCGGCTCTGCTGGCGCAGCGGGCGATAGATGCAACCGACCTTGGCTGTAAGTGGTTAGTGGTTGAAACCGCCGAACAGACGGCTGAACAATCGGCGCCGTCGTATCGTAATATGGTACGCTACGGATTCGAGGTAGCCTATATCCGCCCAAACTACCTGTTTACCGCCGACACGATCTGATGTTTTCCGGCTCAGGTTTGCCGATCACTGCCACCAAAGAGCTTGTGATCCAGCGAGTACTTCCCCGGTCCGGCCATCAGAATAGTCAGCAGAGGCACCAGATAGAGCATCGCGAACTCCTTCTTAGCCCAGGGATCAGCGCCGTGGACAACAAAGGCGGCGACCATCATGGTCACGATCAAGGGAATAGCTGCCGCCCTGGTAAGCAGGCCCAACAGTATGGCCAGAGCACAGAAAAACTCGGCGAATACAGTCAGTCCCAGAGACAGCGCCGAACCAACCCCCAGTGGGTCCGAAAAGCTTTCTGACCTCTCGGCAAATCCGATCAACTTCCCCCAACCATGACTGAAGGCCATCATCAATCCCAAACCTACTCGGAGCACCAGCAGCCCCAAATCCACCTGCGCCCGACGATAGCGATCCTGCTTTTTATCCAGCAGCCAACTCAAAACAGTGTTGCTCACAATATTCCTTTCAAGGCCAGGTCTTCAGTTGCGAACAACGGGTAGTAAAGTGAAGAGGATTAGTCAACTTATAACTCGTGGCTGTCTGTCTGTTAATCCAGTGATTGCGAAAACGTCGGATATTGGTTACATAGGAGGCTGAGATCGGTATGATACAGGCTTGGGTTTCAAAAAGGAGATTCGAATATGTCAGGGTCCGATAAAAAAGGCGTGATAGGTATCTTAACCGGCGGTGGCGATGTTCCCGGATTGAATCCGGCCATCAGAGCTGTCACGATCCGAGCTATCCGCGAAGGATATCAGGTGGTGGGCCTCAGGCGGGGCTGGTCCGGTATCATGGAGATCATTCGCGATCCCCAGGTTGACAACAGCAATCAGTTTCAGGTTCTCAGCGAGGAAATCGTCAACAAAGCCGGGCGGACCGGCGGTACATTCCTGCACACATCTCGCACACATCCGGGCCGGGTGGCCAAAGCGGGCGTACCGGAACACTTGCGGAAGGATTACAACGACGAGATCAACGATCTGACCGGCGAGGTGCTCAAGAATCTCGACTTTCTGGGGATAGATTTTCTTATACCGATTGGCGGCGATGACACTCTCAGCTACGGTGTGCGTCTCTACAAGGAAGGCGTCAAGGTTCTCGCAATTCCAAAAACGATGGACAACGACGTACCCGGCACCGATTATTGCATCGGTTTCAGCACCTGCGTCACCCGCACCATTCAGATGACCAACTCGCTACGAACTTCGGCCGGTTCGCATGAGCGGTTTCTCGTTCTTGAAGTATTTGGGCGGTATGCAGGCTTCACGGCCATGCTGCCCACTATGGCCGGGGCGGCCAATCGCTGTGTTATCCCCGAGCACAAGTTCGATGTCGGACGACTGACGGAATTGCTGGCCCATGATCGACGGGTCAATCCCAGTAATTACTCGGTTGTCCTCGTGTCTGAAGGAGCCATCTTTGAAGGCAGCGAGATGGTGTTCAAAGACCATGAAAAAGACGCTTTCGGTCATGCCAAACTGGGCGGTATCGGCGAGTTGGTGTCGGCACAATTGAAGGACATGTCTTCGGAGTTCAACAAAGGCAAGCCGATCAATGTCATCAATCAAAAACTGGGCTACCTGGTGCGGGGCGGTGATCCGGATGCTATCGATTCTGTTGTGCCGATGGCCTACGGTAATCTGGCTCTCGATTTGGTGCTTAAAGGGATCCATGGCAGACTGGTGGTGCTGAAGAACGGTCGCTATGATGACATGCCTCTCGACGTTGTTACCAGTTCCAAGAAATACGTCGACGTGGCCAAGCATTACGACACAAACCGGCTGCGCCCTCAGTACAAAAGTTTCGAAATGCAACCGCTGTTTCTCATGACCGGTGAGTAGACTGCGATAAACCGCCTTCTGGCGCTACGCCCCTTGAGTGTGCCGGAGTGATCTTCGGATCGCGCCGGATGCCGTGGCCGAGCCATTCCCGCATCCAAATTGTAAATCCCGCGCCCATTTGTCATTCCCGCGCCCAATTTGTCATTCCCGCGCCCAATTTGTCATTCCCGCGCAGGCGGGAATCCATCTTCTCTTAGTAGCGTGGCCACCCTTCTTCATGAGAAGAGAGACCTGACCTACAAGAGGCTTCGAATACAGACCTGGATTCCGGCCTTGGCCGGAATGACACTAAGAATCCACCCGTTGCTTCGCTCTAGATGGCGTTCCGTGAGTCCTACCGAGCGTTCATGGTTCGACTCCGCTCACCATGAGGGGGTGGCCGGATTGCTGTTGTAGGTCAGTACCATTGCGGTTCCGACACGGTCAAGCCGTGATCCTCCAGGATTGGCGGGTTCACGCCACGTCGCGCAGGCGCAGACGGACCCGACCTACTCGTCTCCGCTCGCCTGTCTCAAAGATAGATAATTCCAACAAAAATCTTGCCGTTAGAAAGTTAGCGCGGTATAATGATTAACACCCTCAATGTTGAAGATACTTAACGTAATTGTGGAGGTGTGTTCAAATGCAAAACCCAATCAATTTGGCGGGCGTCATTCTGTGCCTTGGTCTGCTTTTTGTCTCGTGCACGGGCGACAAGGACACTGGGGAAATCATCCCGGCGCCGGAGGAGATCATCTCGGCACACACATCGGGAGTGATCTCGCGCGAAAGTAGTATCGGAATTCGTTTTGTTAACGACATAGTCGATACCAGCGAAGTCAACCTGCCGCTCACAGGTTCGCAGCTGATCTTTGAACCGGAGCTTGAGGGTGTGCTTTTGTTCAGTGACAAGAACCGTCTTGAATTTCGCCCCGCTGAACGGCTGCCGGCCGGGCAAACCTATCATGTCACTGTGTTCCTGGCGGACTTTGTTGAAGGACAGTTGAGGCAGGACAGATTCAGTTTTGAGTTCACCGTTATGACCCAGTCGTTCACGGTCAACGTCGAGGGCTTGCAGATCGTGGATGAGAAGGTACTGGCCATACAACAGTTGAACGGCCGCCTGCTAACGGCTGATGCCGAGTATGCCTCGGGTGTCGAGCAACTGCTCATAGCCGAGCAGGCAGGTAGAGAACTGCCGATTAGCTGGCGCCACGATGACGATCAACGGATGCACGTCTTTGTAGTCGATAGCGTCTTCAGGGGTGACGACTCATCGCTGGTCCTTTTGGAATGGGACGGCGATCCCATTGGTGTCGATCTTGAAGGCAGGCAGGAGGTGGTTATCCCGCCGGTCAACACATTCAGCGTTACGCAGTTTCGAGCCGTGCAGGATAGAGAACAGTATGTAGAGATTCGGTTCAGTGATCCGGTTCAAAAAGATCAAAGCCTGGGCGGGTTGATCACTGTTGAGAAAGTGCAGCGCCCACGTTTCAGTATCGACGGCAACGTAGTGCGCGTCTACAATCAGAATCAATGGATTGGGGATGTCAGCGTGACTATCGCAGCCGGTGTGCAAAATAGTCTGGGCCAGAAGCTTCGCGGTGTAACTTCGCAAAGCGTCAGTTTCCCACAGACCAATCCGGCTCTCAGATTCGTTGGGCAGGGTGTGATAGTCCCGGGCACCGAAGGACTGACTGTGCCCTTCGAGGCGGTCAATCTGCGTGCGGTGGTGGTGGAAGCTACGCCGATCGCTGAGGGCAGTATGTCGCAGTTTTTGCAGGTCAATGATCTGAAAGGTGGACGGGAGATGCGAAGGGTCGGTCGCGTTGTTTGGAAGGAGACGGTGCCGTTGGACCTGGTCATGGGTCGGGTTAACGAGTGGATTCGTTACGGTCTGGACGTTCGTCCGCTGGTTGAGAACCATCCGGCCGGGCTGTATCATCTTACCCTAAGTTTCCAGCGCCGCCACGTGATGTATCCCTGCCGGGACACCGACGCCGACTGGCGACCGAACGAGTTGTGGCAAAGTGGTTGGGATAGCCCGCTTGAGAACTCCAATTGGGAAGCCATGGAGACAGCCGCCGGGATCGGATGGCGCGAAATGAACGAGCATCGCAACGATCCCTGCCATCCGGCCTACTACAAGGGCTATTGGTCACAGGGTCACACCGTCTCGCGCAATGTTCTAATGTCGGACATGGGACTGATCGCCAAGAAAGGCGCCAACGACAGTGTACTGGTGGTGGCCACCGATATCGGAACAACCAAGCCGTTGAGCGGTGTTGATGTCACGCTGTATGATTACGCGCAGACCGGTGTGGGCAGTGCCGTCACCGACGGGCGGGGCATGGCTGTTATCCATACCGAGCAAACGCCTTTTCTGCTGGTTGCCAAACGAGGCGACCAAACCGGGTACCTGCGCCTGGCCGATGGAACATCGCTGTCGGTCAGTCATTTTGATGTAGCCGGCGAGTCGGTAGCCGGTGGCTTCAAGGGTTTTCTGTACGGCGAACGGGGCGTGTGGCGTCCGGGTGACTCGTTGTTCATCACGTTTTTGTTGATGGATAAAACAGGCCAACTGCCCCTTACGCACCCGCTGAGATTCGAGTTGCACGACTCACGCGGTCAGCTTGTAACTTCCTTCAATCGCAAACAAACGCAGAACGGCTGCTATGTTTTCAGGCTGGCCACATCGCCCGACGCTCCCACCGGAAACTGGAAGGCCCGGGTCAAGCTGGGCGGCGCCACCTTTGAGAAGAAACTCAAGATCGAAACAGTCATGCCAAACCGACTCAAAGTCAATCTCGACTTTGGAGATGAGCCCGACTATATCTGGGGTGATACTCTGGACGGCAGCCTCTCGGCAGCCTGGTTGCACGGCGCACCGGCTAAGCAACTAAAATCGGATATCGAAGTCACTTTTGCATCGACGCGCACTCGGTTTGAAGGCTACGATGAGTTTGTTTTCGATGATCAGGCAGCGCGGTTCAGGCCGGAAAGCCACATGCTGTGGGAAGGCAATCTGGACGACACCGGGTATACTTCGCTTCAACCGTCGGTTCAAATCAAGATGACGGCTCCCGGTATGCTGAGAGCGGCCTTTCGCACCCGCGTTTACGAGCCGGGCGGCGCTTTCAGTGTGGACTACAGCAGCAAGCGCTACCACCCGTTTACTCGCTATGTCGGCCTTCGCGTGCCCAGAGGAGATCGCAGGCGCGGTATGCTATTGACCGATACTACTCATACTATCAAGTTGGCCATGGTAGATCGGTCGGGTGAACCGGTGTCCTCCGGGACGGTCGAAGTGAAGCTGTACAGAATCCACTGGCGCTGGTGGTGGGAGAAGGGTGACGAATCACCGGCTGACTATATAGGACGCACCGGCTATGAACCGCTCGATGTTGACACGGTCCGGATCAAGGGAGGCTTAGCAGAATACGATTTCCGAGTCAACCATCCCAACTGGGGTCGTTTCCTGGTGCGTGCCCGTGATCTTGAAGAGAACCACCAGACCGGTAAGATATTCTACGCCGACTGGCCGGGCTGGGCCGGACGAGCCCGCAAAGATGCGCCGGGGGCGGCCAATGTGCTGACCTTCTCGTCTGATAAGGAGGAGTACCAAGTGGGGGAGCAGGTCGTCTTGAATATTCCCACCGGTCAAGCCGGTCGCGCCCTGGTAAGTATCGAGTCCGGCAGCCGCGTTGTTAAAGCGGATTGGATCGAGGCGGGCGAGGAACCGACGCGCTACCAGTTTGCGGCAACCGAGGATATGGCGCCCAACGTTTATGCCCACGTAACATTCGTGCAACCACATCTACAAGCCGGAAACGATCTACCCATTCGCATGTACGGTGTCATTCCGATCAAGGTCACTGATCCGGGGACGAAACTCGCGCCGATGATCACCGCACCGAGTGTGCTAACACCCTCGGATACGGCCGAATTCGCCGTGAGTGAGGCAAGCGGGCGGGCCATGACCTATACTGTGGCGATAGTCGATGAGGGTCTCCTGGACCTTACCCGCTTTCCCACGCCGGACCCCTGGAACCATTTCTACAGGCGTGAAGCGCTGGGGGTCAAGACTTGGGATCTATTCGACATGGTGGCCGGCGCCTATGGCGGAAAGCTCGAACAGTTGCTGGCTATCGGCGGTGGTGAGTCGGCCGGCGAAAAAGGAAGCAGGAAGGCTAACCGATTTGTGCCTATGGTGAGGTTTATGGGTCCGTTTGCGCTACCGGCCCAAGACAGCCGGACGCACCGGGTCGATATCCCGCAATATGTCGGATCGGTCCGGATGATGGTTGTGGCTGGACGAGACGGCGCTTTCGGCGCCACCGAAAAGACAATGCCGGTGCGGAAGCCGTTGATGATTCTGGGCACCCTGCCACGCTCTATGGTTACCGAAGAAACCGTTGATTTGCCGATCTCGGTGTTCGCTTTGGAGCCATCGGTGAACAATGTCGATGTTAGCGTCGATGTCGAAGGTGCTCTGAGTGTCGAGGGCGCCACAACTGAAAGCATCACATTCTCCTCGCTTGGCGATCAACTGGTCACGTTCAAACTAAAGTCTGGATTCATACCCGGTCCGGCCAAGGTGGTCATGCGCGCCACCGGCGGCGGTGAAACAGCCGAACAGGTGATAGAGCTTGAGGTCAAGCCGCCCGGTTTCCCGGTCGTCGATGTGGTCGATCAGGCGGTGGGTGCGGACAAGACCTGGACGTCAAAACTGTCGCTGCCCGGCTCACCCGGCACCAATTCGGCGACGCTCGAAGTGTCGCGAATACCGCCATTGAATCTAGCCCAACGACTGAGTTACCTGATACGATACCCGCATGGCTGTGTGGAGCAGACAACATCCGCTGCTTTCCCACAACTCTATTTGAGCGCTCTGTTGAACCTGAGACCGAAGCGCCAGGATGCGATCCAGAACAATATCCAAGCGGCTATCCACAAACTACCAAGATTCCAGGCGTCCGACGGTGGTTTTGGGTACTGGCGAGGGGCCGGCAGTTCCAACGACTGGTGTTCCAGTTATGCCGGACACTTTCTGCTGGAGGCGGCCCGCATCGGTTACGCCCTGCCCAGTGGCGTGATGGAGCAGTGGGAAAAATATCAACGCAAAGCAGCGGCAGCGTGGGTCAGGCATGAGACGCGATCTGAGCTTGCTCAGGCATATCGACTCTATACGCTGGCCCTGGCCGGTGTGCCGGAGTTGGGAGCCATGAACCGACTGAAAGAGGAGTCGTCGCTGCCTGAGGCAGCCATCTGGCGTTTGGCTGCAGCCTACCAGTTGGCCGGGCAGCCGGAGGTGGCGGAACAGATGGTAGAGAATCTCGACGTAACCGTTAAAGAGTATCAGGAACTTTCTTATACCTACGGCTCCAACGTTCGTGACGAGGCGATGATACTGGAAACGTTGTGCTTGTTGAAGCAGATGGATCGGGCCATGCCGGTTGTGCAGGAGATTTCTCGCGTGTTGTGCGCCCGAAGATACCTCAGCACCCAGTCGACGGCTTTTGCTCTGATCGCAATGGCCCGCTATGCCGGGATCACCAGGTTGGATGACAAGTGGGGCTTTCGCTACACCTGGAATCATGATCCGCCCCGACTGGTTACCGAATCGGCACCGCTGGTGCAGTTGCCACTCCCCGTCACCGACGATACCACCGGAGTCGTGACAGTCATCAACAAAATGGACTATCCGCTTTTCGCGCGCCTGGTTTTGGAAGGTACGCCGCCGGCCGGTCGGGAGAAGGCTGCCGCCAATGGACTGACGCTTAAGGTGCGGTATACGACACCCAAAGGGGAGACGCTGGCGGTCTCAAAGTTGGAGCAGGGGACGGATATCGTCGCCGAGGTCACGGTGACTCACTCGGGCAACGACTATCGTCACTACCGCGAGCTCGCATTGGCCGCTATCATGCCCTCCGGATGGGAGATTCGTAACCAACGCATGGAGAGTCAATCGGCCACTACCAATTCCCGGTTCAACTTTCAGGACATTCGTGACGACCGTGTTTACACCTACTTTGACCTTCGCAGGGACAAGTCCAGGACCTATCGTTTTCTGATGAACGCCAGTTACCTTGGACGATTCTACATGCCGATGGTGCACGTCGAAGCAATGTATGACGCCACGATCAACGCTCGTCAGCCGGGCAGGTGGGTCGAAGTCGTAAAGCCGGGTAATAAACTGTGATAGTCAGACCATGGCACATCGGGGCTTTGATAGTCACACCTCGACGGATACTCATCGCAGCTTTGGTCTGTATCTGCCTGGTCTGGTTCTGGACCTGCTTGCCGTCGCCGTTGTTTGAGGACCCATACTCTACGGTCATTCTGGATTGCGAGGGTGGACTGTTGGGGGCTACTATCGCCGCCGATGAACAGTGGCGCTTCCCGCCGGGTGCATCGGTTCCCAATCGATTCGCTCAAGCCTTGATCGCCTTTGAGGACCAACGGTTCTACCGACATCCCGGTGTGGACCCACTGGCGTTGGTCCGTGCGATGTGGCAGAATGTGAGTTCCCGACGGGTGGTATCAGGCGCCAGCACGCTCACCATGCAGACGATCCGTTTGTCCAGACGTGGCCGGGCGCGCACGGTCGTTGAGAAGATGCTGGAGATGGCTATGGCGCTCAGGTTGGAGTTGTCGACCGACAAAGAACGTATTCTGTCTCTGTATAGTTCGCACGCGCCGTTCGGTGGTAACGTGGTCGGACTTGAGGCGGCCGCCTGGCGCTATTTCGGACGTCGACCCGAGCAACTCTCCTGGGCCGAGGCGGCCATGCTGGCGGTCTTGCCGAACAGTCCGGCCCTTATCCATCCCGGTCGCAACCGAGATGCGTTGTTGGGCAAGCGTGATCGACTTCTGGGCAGGTTGTGGCGGCAAGGTGTTATTGATTCCGTAAGCTGCGCGCTGGCTCGGATGGAACCTCTTCCGCTCAAACCGCATCCTCTGCCGAGCGCGGCGCCGCACCTGTTGGCTCGGCACAAAGCTGAAACCAAACGACGAAATGAATACGACGGAGCCGCGAGAGCAGCCACCACCGGCGCATCACGTTTGACCACGACTTTGGATGGATACATACAGCGACGAGCCTCCGCTGTCGTAGCCAAGCATCTTGAATCACTGGCCGGTAACGGTGTCCATAACGCCGCGGCGATTATTCTGGATGTCTCTACCGGTGCGGTGATTGCCTACGTTGGTAACGCCTGGGACAGTGTGTCGGCGGATCACCATCACCATGTCGATGTGATAACTTCGCCACGCAGTACCGGCAGCATTCTCAAACCTCTGTTGTACGGCGGAATGATGCAGTCCGGAGAACTACTTCCGGAGGAGCTGGTGGCCGACGTCCCCATACGCATTGCCGGTTTCGCCCCCGAGAACTACAGCCGAACTTACCAGGGAGCCGTTCCCGCCTCGGCGGCTCTGGCCCGTTCATTGAATGTTCCGGCTGTTCGAATGCTCCACTCTTATGGCGGCAGTCGCTTTTACTCTCTTTTGAGTCGACTGGGCATGTCAACCTTGCACCGTAAGGCCACCGACTACGGACTGTCACTTATTCTGGGTGGAGCCGAAGGTACTTTGTGGGACCTTACCGGGATCTACGCCGGTATGGCCCGCCAGGTCAATAATCACTTCATATCCAAATCAGAAGACACGCGCGTTTTCTTTGCGCCTTTGTATGATACATTGTCGGGGACGGTATCGGACAAACCGGCAGGTGGTATCCGGTCGTCGCGCTCCACGATCACCGCCGCACCTCTGGATGCAGCCGCCTGTTGGCTGACCTTGAAAGCCATGCTTGAAGTCACCCGTCCGGATGAAGAGAGCACCTGGCGCGAGTTCACGTCGTCGCGCCAGGTGGCCTGGAAAACCGCTACCAGCCAGGGTTTTCGCGATGCCTGGGCGATCGGTGTGACGCCCGCCCATGCCGTCGGCGTGTGGGTCGGTAACGCCGATGGCGAAGGACGACCCGGCTTGACCGGGCTTGCCGCAGCCGCGCCGATTCTGTTCGATCTGTTCGGGTTGCTACCTGCGTCCGACTGGTTCGACTGCCCCGAAAGCCGTCTGGTGCAGATCGACGTCTGTGCAAAGAGCGGGTGTCGCATCGGTCCCGATTGTGCATCAACTGTGTCGACATTGGTGCCGCCGTCCGGATTGCACAACAGCTCATGTTCGTATTGCCGCCTCGTTCACTGCGACTCAACTTTGGCCTGGCAAATCAGCACCGACTGTGAACGCCTGGCCGCTCTCAGATCCGTGCCGTGGTTCGTACTGCCGCCCGCGATGGAGTGGTATTACCGGGAGAGCCATGTCGATTACAAACCGTTGCCGCCATTCCGTCCGGATTGTAACGAGTCCGGCGCCGACAGTCGGTCAGGTCCCATGGCTGTTGTTTACCCCGGCTGGAAGGGAAATATCTACGTGCCGTCCCAGCTTGACGGCGTCAGGGGGCGGACAGTTTTCGAAGCAGCCCACCGCGATCCTCGCACCACGATCTTCTGGCACCTTGACGGCGATTACCTGGGGTCGACGGTTGACCTGCATCAGATGTCATTGGCGCCCAAACCGGGTGAGCACAAATTGGTACTGGTGGATGAGGATGGCGCGCGTTCTGAGCGTATCTTTACGGTGTTGATGAAGGATTGACGGCGCACAGCACAGGGGCCACGGAGTCTTTGATGAAACCACCATGGCTTGTTGCGGCAGGTCTTGCGAATTCGTGCAAGCGAATTTGTGTGACCTGCCGCGCAGATCCCACATGTACTTGCGTGTCGGGTCACACCCACACCTTTGGTGTGTCCAAGACCCGACACAACACACGGACAAGCCGTGTCTCTCGCGCATCGTGCGCATTGCCTTGAGCGCCTCAACCGTCGTCATTGCCGGCGAGCGGTATGAGATGCAGGTGCTATAAGGCGACTCGCCTGACAGCTTGTGGCACGCATCGCATTCGTCGGGCGGGGTCGCCCAAGGCCACAAGTGAGGACCGGCGGGTGTCCACATCTGCCGTCTATGTCATGCCGAGCGCAGTCGAGGCATAAGTGACGTTACCTAACGCCGCTTCAGCTTGAGTTGCTTTTGGAGGGACTTCTTGACTCTTCCAGGCGACGTTGATTTGACTTGAATCTCGTCGCATTCGTTAAAAGCAGCCATGTCCCACAACTTGGTGGCCAAAGCGCTCAGGAATCGATCGTCGGAGATGAAATCCGGCTCCAGATGCAACGCACGAACGATCAACAGACGCTTCTTGCGCACCGCTTTGGCGTCAAGGCGGCCGACGAACGCTTCACCCCAAAGAATCGGCAGGCTGAAGTATCCATACCTACGCTTCGGCGCCGGGACATAACATTCCAGCGTATAGTCGAAGTTGAAAAGTTGCTTTAGGCGCTCACGTTGAATGATCATGTTGTCAAACGGTGACAACAGGTGCAGGCGCGGCCGGTTCTTACGCAGGGAGAAACTATGCAGACAATCCGACAGACCATACCATCGGCTATCCCTGTCCCGACCGACAGTGACGCATACAACCTCCCCCGACTCGACCAGGTCGTTGATAGCTGCCGCGATGATCTCCTTGCCGGCGCCGTGAATATGGAAACGAATGTCGTACTCGTTCGCGACACCATAGGCCTCCAGGGCGCGACGTACCAGAAACCGTCCCCACTCGGCATTGGAAGGAACGGTTGTGTCGGTGTCGCTCGGCAGCACTCTTTCGGTCAGGTCGTAGACGCGATGAAAGTTGCGTCGTTCGGTGATCATCAACTCACCCCTGACGAACAACAATTCCAAGGCCACTTTGGTAGGTCGCCAGTCCCACCAGGGACCCCGCTTGCGTTCATCAGTTCGTGCAAAGTCGGCAGAACTCAAGGGACCTTCGTTGCGAATTCTTTTCAGTACTTCCGGCATGAGGTGACCACACTTCTCCAGCCGCTGTTTTTCCCATTTGCTATGGGGATCATCGGAGCGACGCATCCTCGGCAGATAGTAGCGATAATCGATCATCGGCAAATACGATGCGGCATGACCCCAGTACTCGAAGATGCGTCGATCCACGGCCTGAAGTTCGTGCAGCATGTTGAGTTCGTAATCAGGGTGCCGGGTCCAGAGAGTGTGATGGTGAGCGCGTTGAATAACCGCGATGGTATCGAGTTGCACGTAACCGAGTTTCTCGATCACCTGCGCAACACCCTCCTTGCCGTGTGCGAGTTTTGTGCGTCCGTCCAGTAGTTGACGGTGCAGCGCCAGCCGTTTCGCGGCCGACGGGGAGATATGCATCACTGAATGTTTCAAGGCGACATCATTGCGAAAGCTGGGGAGACCTACTGTTAAAGGGCATTCAGGGCGTCCTCGGCTGCATGCAAAAGCGGTTCGGTGGAGATCCCGGTGCCGACCGCCTGGTACATCCAGTGGTCCGGCGTGACCGAACCGATCCTGCACATGCGCTCCATTTCCGAGGCCAGGCCGTGTTGTTTCAAGTGTTGCTCTACTTGAAAGGCGATGATATGGCCCAGCGGATAGTTGGGCAGGTAGAGCGCAGCGTCGATCATGTGCGAATAGATAGCAAGGATCTCGCTATCCGATGATCCAAAGACCGGTGCATAATACTCGTTCCATATTTCTTTGGCCAGACTGATTACGCCGTCGCGCAACTCCGCCGGTGTTGCCTTGGGGTGGTCGTACATCCAATTCCATACGCGCATGTCTAACAAAGCCACGCCGCCGATCTCGTAGGTCGACCAGAGAACATCCAATGTCTTGATATGCTCGGTCGATGCGTCGGGTTCGGCCACGCCCAGCAGTTCCAGGTCGCGCGACTGGAATACAAAGGCGAATCCCTCGGTGAAGGCGGTGTTGGGAACGCCGCGCAATAAAGTGTGGTCAACTTTGGTCAACGACAGAACCTGCTCGACATTGTGTCCGAACTCGTGGATGGCGATGTTGTAGCCCTTGTAATCCATACCGTCGTCGCCGATCCGCGTGCGCAGGCGCGCTTTGTCGACCCGTCGTCCGGGGCCGGAAGCATGACCGATTCCGCGCGACGGATCGATCTCAATGTGTTCCTCCAGGAAAGCCGCGGTTTCGTCATCGAAACCGAGCGTGGTCAGAATCCGTACCATGTCGTTCTGGAAGGCCTGAGCAGTGGGATACTTCTCGCCGACAATTTTGTCCAACTCATCTTCTGAGATACCCGCGCGCGACTTGAATCCGGCATACCATATATCGAAGGGGCGAAGTTTGCGGTCCAGTCGTTGCTCGATCAGTTTCCCGACCTTGGCCACGACATCCGAGGACAACACCGAAATGAGTATTTTTTCAACGTCGTGTTCAGGCATCTCGCGATCCCGTTCAAAGCGACGGTCCATCAATGTCGGCAGATGTGGATAGTACTGGTCGGCTTTTCCCTGAGCGTGAAACATGGCCAACAGATGCCCGTACCGCGTGTCGGGTTCGCGTTGATTGTCATAGCTGTCTCCGGGAGCGCCTTCGGCCGTCCAGCCGGTCGGCAATTGGCCGTCAATATCTGATGCCAGAGTCACTTCATTGGTCGACAGATTCCAGTCGACAGCCGGGTTGTTGACGACCGCCTCAGGTATCTCTTGCCGGATAATTCTGAGCATCAACTCATAGATCATCTCCTGGCGCTCAAGTCCGTCCGGTTCGGCGTAGGCTGCTTTGAGTTCATCGCGCAGGTTCCAATGCGATACCAGTTTGAGTTCGCGGGGGAAGAGGCGTCGGCCGTCCGCAGTCAGCAGATGATGCATGTAAATGTTGTAGGCACCGATATAGGCATCGCCTGCTGTGTACGTACTGCTGATGTGCTGAGATACCTCGGCCGGTACCCGAGCCGAGAACGACGAGGCCAATCGAGCCTGCGCCCAGTAGTCGCGGGTCCAGGCCGGACCACCTTCCAGCAGCTCAGGCAGGCTGTACAGTGGATAGTTCAACAACGCCACGAAAGCTATTTTCGAGGTGAACATGTCCTCGGTCCAATGGGCCGAGGCCGAATAGCGGGCAAACATGTAGTCAATCGGCTGCAAAGGTCCGGTGGCGATGTCCAAATGCCAACTCAGGTCACGGCCCATCTCTCGAAAGTGTCCCCACATGGTTGCAAAGGCATCTTCAAAGCGGTCCGCGGTAACTTGGCGCTGATCGGGATCGGCTATATACTGCGAGGTGCAAAACTGCGCAAACTGTTCGGCTGTACCGTCACTTTCTCTCCAGCGTTCGGCCACCTGTCGAACGCCTCGTGCAATATGTTCATTCGCCGGCGAACCATGCATCTCAACAAGCTGGCCTACAACCGCGGCCACTTGCTCGTCATTTATGTAGCGCGACTGGGCCACAGTGTCGTCCTCAGCCAGCAGAAGCGCGGTTAGAGTCAGCAGTATCAACCATTGACGATTCATAATCAGTATCCTTCCATAATTGCCAATCTGACGCATACGCGAAAACATTGTCCCTCACTTTACAACTCCGGTCTGTTCCTGAAACGGTTCCCACTGACGGCGGTCGGGAGGCTTGGACAGCAGACTCACGATGATAAGACAACCGAGTGAAAGCAGCAGGGCGGGGTACACGGTTGGGATGTCAAACGGTTGCGCCGCCAGTTCCCAGATAATCGTTACGGTCATGCCGGATGCAATGGAACTGACACCGCCTGAGGCTGTAGCTCGTTTCCAGAAGAACGCGGCCATTACGGCGGGCGTAATGCCGACGCCGTACATGGTGTAAGCGTAAATGGCCATCTCAAGCACTTTTTCAAAAAAGCGCACCTGAGCAAAAGCAAACAGACCTAACAGCAGGACAACGTATCGCGAGTATCGCACCATCTGCTCTTGTGAAGCCTTAGGGTTGATGAAGCGCTGATATATGTCGCGCATGATGTTGGTCGCCGGAACCAGCAAGAAAGAATCGGCGGTCGAGACTATCACCGCTACTATTGCCGCCAGGCAGAGGCAACCGACGAACAGCGGCAGTCCGAAACGGACAACGTGCAGGATGACCATCTCCGATTCGATGTCTGTAAAGACGGCGCTGCCAATAATAGCGAGAACGACAATCAGCGCTTCGACAAAGATCGTACCGATGATCCACCCAACGACCGAACGTTTGGCCGTCCGTTCATCTTTTGCCGAGAAAAACCGTTGATACATTCCTGACTCGCCCAACAGTAGCAGCATGGCCGGTAGCGAATAGCCGAGCGCTTCCAACAAGGTCATATCACCCAGCGGCTGCAGGTGCGCGTCGGGCAGGGCTTGTATGACGCCTTCGATTCCACCGGCGTTGTCCAGAAGAAACGGTAGTGCGATCAGCAATCCAATCACCATGATGACGCCGTTGACGACATCGGTGTAGGCCACCGACAACATCCCGGCCAGAATCGTGTAGCCGATCACAAACGCGGCCGTGATGATCATACCCCATTCGACACTGATGCCGGTTACAAGATTGAGCACCATGCCACCGGCTCTGAATTGATAACTGACAATAGCGGTGTAAGCAATGATCGTAACCAGGGTGCCCAGCAGACGAGCCGTGCTGTTGTAGCGCGCCTCCAGAATGTCCGGCACCGTGAACTGGGCGAAGGCGCGTGCCCGCCCCGCTACCAGGTAAAGGACAACGAGGGCCACCCAGACGCCGAGGTTGAACCATAGGGCCGGGATACCTCTGTCGTAGGCCAGCCCCGCCCCGGCGATGATCGAGCCGGAACCGATCCAGGTGGCCAGCAACGTCCCGACCAGTACTTTGGCCGAAAGCCCGCGCCCGGCCACCATAAAGTCTTCCTGTGTCTTGACCGAGCGACTGCGCCAGGCACCGACGCCGATCAAGATGACCAGGTATGCAATTATAACCCAAAAGTATTCCACGCCGACTCCGGGTGACTACGAGTAGATTCCACGCATCTGCACGACTTCGATCACACGAGTGATAGCCAGCATGAAAGCGCCGATACGCAGGCTGGTGCGGTTGGAGCGAGACATGTTGAGCACGTCGTGAAAAGCGGCCACCATTTTTTCCTCCAGGCGACGGTTGACCTCTTCCTCGGGCCAGAAGTAACCTATCCGATTCTGCACCCACTCAAAATACGAGACCGTGACGCCGCCGGCGTTGCACAGAATATCCGGGATGACCATGATACCATTCTTCTTGAGGATGCGGTCGGCTTCCGGTGTAGTCGGTCCGTTGGCTCCTTCGGCGATGATCTTGCAGCGCACACGGTGGGCGTTGGCCTCCGTGATCTGGTTTTCCAGGGCGGCGGGGATGAGGATGTCAACCTTGGCGTAGAGAATGTCCTTGGGTCGGATTTTCTTTGTGCCCGCGAAGCCCAGCACAGACTTTGTTGCCGCCACGTGTTGAACCAGTGCTTTGATATCAATGCCTGAGGGATTGCAAATCGCGCCCGTTACATCGGAGACATGTGTGAAGCGCACTCCAAGCTCCTGCAGCAAAAGAGCCGAGACCGAGCCGACGTTGCCGAAACCCTGGACCGAAGCGGTCGCATTCTTGAGGTCGAGTTTAAGATGTGCCGCCGCCTCACGAACGGTCAGCATGACACCGCGTCCGGTGGCCTCGGCCCGTCCGCGCGAACCACCCAGGGCGATCGGCTTGCCGGTGACCACGGCCGGTGTCACGTGGCTGTCTTTCATCGAGTAGGTATCCATAAACCAGCCCATCACTTTCGGGCCGGTGCCCACATCCGGCGCCGGGATATCAACATCGGGACCGAACAGGTCAATCATATCAGCGGCGTACCGTCTGGTCAGTCGTTCCAACTCCCCTTCTGACATTTTTTGCGGGTCGCAGATTATGCCGCCTTTGCCGCCACCGAAAGGTATATTCACCACCGCACTTTTCCAGGTCATCCATGAGGCCAAGGCCTGCACTTCATCCAGAGTCACGCCGGGATGGTAGCGGATACCTCCTTTGGCGGGACCACGTGCGATGGAGTGTTGTACGCGATAACCTGTGTAGATTTGATAGCTGCCGTCGTCCATGCGCACCGGCAGCTTGGCAATAGAACTCCGCCGAGGCATCTTGATGAATTCCAAAAGCGACTTGTCCAACTTGAGCTTGCGTGCCGCCGTATCGAACTGCTTCATGACGTTATCGAAGACAGAGATCGGGATAGTCGTATTCTTGCGCTGCACCATACTGCGCGGATGGCGCTTGCGGGTCGATTTGCTCTTCTTGCTCTTAGTCGCTTTGGCCATAAGTGTCTGTCCTTTGTACCGGTCCTGGTTCACCGAGGTTTGGATACCGCGGTCGAGTCGGCATCGTAGAATCGCCAGAGTAAATCCCGGCCTTCGCGGATGCCGACGCGCTGTGACCTTTGGATATTTGAGACTTCTACATTGCGGTTTTCAATATAGATCAGGTCGCCGGTCAGATCAAGTTCGTTCTGCTCGGTGGTGAATCCGAAAGCGCGGCAGAACTTGCCGGGGCCGCTCAGCAGGCCGGTAGAACTTGGTTTTCCGGCAGCTTGCAGCATCCGATCACATCCCTCGACCGGTTCGGCGGCACGCAAAAGGATTGCGGCCGGGCTGTCTTTGGGTTCGGTCACAAAATTCAGGCAGTGGTACATGCCGTAGATAAAATAAACGTAAGTAAAACCGGCCGGCCCGAACATGGGACGGTTACGCTTGGTCAAACCGCGCGAAGCGTGGCAAGCGGGATCGTCCTGACCGATGTACGCCTCCACCTCGACTATCCGCGCCGAGAGTTTTCCCGATGGTGTATTGAACACGATGAATTTGCCGATGATCTCCGCTGCTACGTCCAGCGTGGGGCGGTTGTAAAACGAGCGTTTTAGCTTCTTGGCACTCATGGGACACTGGATACCGATTGCAAAAAACCGACCCGATCAGGTGTTCACCTCAGGCCAGGTAGTCGCCGACCAGGAATGGGTTGTTCACCCGCTCGGCGCCGACAGTGGTTTGCGGTCCGTGACCCGGCAGGCAAACGATCTGATCCGGCAGAGTGAGAATCTTCACGCGAATCGACTCAAGCAGCACTTCCGTCGACCCGCCCGGCAGATCGGTGCGACCGATGGACCCATAGAACAAAGTGTCACCACAGAACAACCGATTGTGCCGTTCATCGAGATAACAGATTCCACCCGGCGAGTGACCCGGCGTAGCCAGAACCCGGAGCGTTATCGAACCTACAGTGATCACCTGCTCGTCGGCCAACACGACATCGGGATCAGGCGCGACAATCGGATGACCGACCAGGGCCGAAACGTTGGCCGAAGGATTGCGCAATAGCTCTTCCTCACCGGCACCGATATATAGCGGCAGGTCATACTGATTCTTGACCGCCTCGACCGCGGCAATGTGATCGCCGTGGCCATGGGTTAACAGGATCGCTTTGGGTGTAATGCCGGCTTGCTCGATTGTATTCGCAATTCGGTTCTGATCGGCGCCGGGATCGATTATGACGCCGTCGCCGTTCTGCTCATTATAGTAGAGGTAGCAATTGACCTCGAATGGTCCGACAACAAGTGTTTCCAGTTTCATTAGGCCCCGAAGATAGCGGCTGAGCGGTCATTGTCAACGAGTATGTTTATCCATGTTCCCTTGTCACCGGTTTTGTGATTGACCTGCAATCGTGCGCTGTTATAATGTAGTCAGGCTGGGCAAGCTCAAGTGGCCAAACTCGATGGTCGTGGAAGTACCCTGCGCCGGATCGAATATCCAGATCGGCTGCAGCGTATACAAGAAAATGGCAGGAGTTCGAATGAGTTTACTTGGAAATATCTTGTGGATCATCGTCGGTGGCGGCATCGTCCTGTTTTTCGAATACTTGATCTGTGGCGCCCTGCTTTGTATGACCATAGTCGGCATTCCGTTCGGCATCCAGTGTATGAAGCTTTCTTTTCTGGCGCTGGTCCCCTTTGGAAAAGAAATACGCGAAGCGCCGAGATCATCGGGATGTCTCTCGACAGTTATGAATGTCATCTGGGTTCTGCTGGGAGGCATTTTGATTACTATGACACATCTGTTCTTCGCGTTGGTTTGTGCCATCACTGTCATCGGAATCCCTTTCGCAGTTCAGCACATGAAACTGGCCCTGCTGGCACTGGTGCCTTTTGGCAAGGAGGTAGTAGATGTGCGCTAGGGTTGGGCCGGCTTGTCACCTACGTCGGGTGGCCGCCTCAAGCCTTGCTTGGGGCGGAGCATCTGCCATCCAATAATCACCCCCAAAGCGGCTTTGAGGGTGCCACCCAACATACGAAGCCGTGGCAGGTGTGGCCCCGCCGCAACGAGCACAACATAATCGATCACTTGGGTCCAATAAGTTGACGGGTCACCTCCGACAGCGTCTTTCCCAACACAGTATGTGAAGAAGATCACTTTTCCTGATTGACCCCACCCGCCAAAACCCGTATATTTGGCGCCTCAAATTACGGAGGTGACGCGTGAGCGTGACAATTGCGGAACTGACAACTCGGCTACCCGAGCTAAAAGAGAGACTGGACAAGCTCGGGAGGTATCTTTGACCTCGCCAGGCGGACAGCCGAGATAGCTCGCTTGGAGAAGCAAACATCCCAACCAGGATTCTGGGACGACAACCGTTCCGCGCAAGCTGTGCTCAGAGAAACCACAGCACACAAGAGGTGGGTCGAGTCGCACGCCGAGGTGCAGACGGAATTGAACGATATCGAGGAGCTTCTCCAACTGGCCGAAGCCGAACCCGGAACCGATGACGTCGCAGAACTCGATGCTGCATTGAGCGAGTTGACGATCAGATTCGAGAAACTCGAATTCGACGCCCTTCTGAGCGGCCCCGACGATTTCCGAAGCGCCATTTTGACCATCCATCCGGGAGCCGGCGGGACCGAGTCTCTGGACTGGGCCGACATGCTGTTCCGCATGTACAACCGCTGGGTCGAGCGGCGCGGTTTCAACGCCGACCTGATGGATTACCAACTGGGCGAGGAAGCCGGACTCAAATCGGCCACGTTAGAAGTCAAGGGCGACTATGCTTACGGTTTCCTCAAGGCCGAATCCGGCGTGCATCGATTGGTACGTATCTCGCCGTTTGATGCCAACTCCAGACGACATACTTCGTTCGTGTCGGTGTATGTTTATCCGGTGGTTGACGACAATATCGAAATCGAAATCAACGACGAAGACGTCCGGGTGGATACCTATCGCGCCTCGGGCGCCGGTGGCCAGCATGTCAACAAAACCTCGTCGGCCATTCGCCTAACCCACGAGCCGACCGGGATCGTGGTCACCTGTCAGTCGGAACGGAGTCAGCATCGCAACAAGGATGCCGCCTTCACGGTGCTCAAGTCGCGGCTGTACCAGTTGAAAAAAGAGGAAGAAGCGGCCAAGATGGCCAAGTTTGCCGAGACAAAGAAGAAGATCGAGTGGGGTTCGCAGATTCGTTCGTATGTCTTCCACCCCTATAACATGGTCAAGGACCATCGTACCTCGACCGAAACCGGAAACGTGCAGGCGGTGATGGATGGAGATATCGATCGGTTTATCGAAGCCTACCTCTCGGACCCGCAGTTTCGGCAGGATGCTTGAACGGTAACCGGCTAAACCAAATGAGAACGACGGACATGGTACATGAAAGCGCTTAGTAGAATCAAAGAAAGAGCCAGATCAGCCAAACGGCGCGTGGTGTTGCCCGAAGGAACCGAGCCGCGCGTAATCCAGGCGGTCAAAAAGATACTCTCGGAAGGGGTCGCAGCGGTGACACTTTTGGGGGACCAAGACCAGATCGCCAAGTTGGCATCGGAGCATGGAGTCAATCTTTCGCGTGTGGAAGTTGTCAATCCGGCTCACTCACCAGACTACAACAGCTATGTTGACGAGTTGTTGGAGCTGCGCAAAGAACGTGGGCTAACCGAGGAGCACGCGCAAGCGACCATGCTAAAACCGCTCTACTTCGGCGCCATGCTGGTACGCCATGACAAAGCAGACGGGTCAGTGGCCGGATCGATTCACACTACCGGCGACGTCATCCGTGCGGGTATCCAGGTGCTCGGTCTCAAGGAAGGAATCTCCGCCGTTTCCAGTTGCTTTATGATGACCTTACCGAAGTATCGCGATCAGCTCGACAAAGTGTTCCTCTACGCCGACGGCGCCGTGCTTCCCAACCCGACCTCGGAGCAACTGGTGTCGGTCGCTGCCGCCACGGCTGACACGATGAAGAACCTGCTCGGTGAGGAGCCGCGCGTCGCATTCTTGTCGTTCTCAACAAAGGGTTCCGCACACCATGACGACGTCGATAAAGTTGTAACAGCTTTTAAGCTGTTCCAAAAGAGCTATCCCGATATCAAGGCGGACGGCGAACTTCAGGTTGACGCCGCAATCGTCCCGGAAATCGCCGACAGCAAAGCGTCCGGCTCGGCTATCGCAGGCGATGCCAATATCCTGGTTTTTCCCGACCTTGATGCCGGCAACATTGCCTATAAACTAACCCAGCGCCTGGCCGGCGCCACTGCTACCGGCCCGATTATCCAGGGACTGGCCAAACCGGCAAACGATCTTTCCCGTGGCTGTTCGGTGGACGACATCGTTGATGTCACCGCCATAGCCATGTTGATGAAAGGCTGAGCGAATGAGCATAAGTCAACTCGCCAAAGAACTGAAACAATCGGCCACCCTGGTCATGACGGAAAAGGCGCGCCGCCTGCGCGAAAAAGCCGAACCGGTAATCTCCATGGCCGCCGGTGAACCGTTTCGCACAACACCCGACGAAGCTGTTAAAGTCGGCAGTGAGGCACTGGCAACCGGCCGCGTACACTACAGCCCGTGCAGGGGTGAACCGGTGCTGATAGATGCGGTGGTTGACTACACCAGACGATACTACAACACGCAGATCGATTCCAGCAATGTCATGATCACCGCCGGTGCAAAGCATGGACTTTACAACCTCCTGGTATCTTTGGTGAATCCCAAAGAGGAGGTGATCGTGATTTCACCTTACTGGGTGAGCTACCCTGAAATGGTCCGACTGGTTCACGCACGGCCGGTGACGGTCCAACCTGCCGATGGCACTCACACGCCCAGGCTGGAAGACATCGAAAGCGCAGTGACCCCGTCGACCAGGGCGATCATTGTCAATAGTCCCAACAATCCCTCAGGAGTCATCTATCCCCCCGACCTTATTGGCGGCCTGGTGGAACTTTGCCAGAAGAAGAAGATCTACCTGATAATGGACGACATCTACCACCGGCTTGTGTTTCACGGGGCCAAGGCGGTGCCCTGTTTCGATTTCACTGATGGCATGACCGATGACTCATATATCATCGTGGTGAACGGTGTCTCCAAGTCATACGGTATGACCGGCTTTCGCATCGGCTGGTCGATTGCCAACCCGCAAGTGTCAAGTGCCCTGGCAAAGGTATCCGGACAGAACACAACCTGTCTTTCCGGTCCGCTGCAGAAGGCAGCTGCGGCGGCGCTGACCGGCGATCAGAGTTGTGTCGAGAAGATGAGGGCTGAACTTCAGGCGAACCGTGATAACATGGTGGCGTTAATCGACAGTTTTGACGGTGTCAGTTGTGTGCCCCCCGATGGAACTTTCTATTGTCTGGCCGACTTCTCCGCTTATGAGAAAGACGATGTCAAACTTGCCGAATTCCTGCTCGAAAAAGCGCTGGTCGTGACTGTCCCCGGATCCGAGTTCGGCGCTCCCGGTCATCTTAGACTGACTTACTGCGGCCAACCGGAGGAGATTAACGAGGCGTTAGCGCGCATAAAGTGGGCGCTGGGCTGTGACTCGGTCGATGAAATCAAAATGGGTGGCCGTACAGTTAGAAGGAGTTGGGGTTGATGCGACCGGTTGCTGTTCTACATTTACACGTCAACTAGTTATGTTTGGAGTTTGGTAGATGCCGACATACGTCTATCGATGCAACGATTGTGGACATGAATTCGAAGAGTTCCAATCGATCACCGAGAAACCACTCGAAGTCTGTCCCACCTGCAAGGGTCAGGTCCAACGTGTAATCTCCGGCGGTGCAGGTTTTCTGTTCAAAGGATCGGGCTTCTACCAAACCGACTACCGTAGCGATTCATACAAGAAGGCGGCCGCGGCTGACAAGGGCGGTGGCGTAAAGAGTGAGTCATCGTCGGATTCGTCAAAGAGTTCAACCGGATCGTCAACATCCGATTCCAAAGCCACCAAGCCGTCAGATAAAAAGAAGCCATCGTCTGAATGATCTCAGGCTCGTGTCGGGCGGAAGGCCCGCCGCGGCACCGCCAATGAAGAACGGAAGAGCCAGTAGCGGTTCTGTCCTGCCGACCAAGCAACAAGAAAAGACGGACCCCGGCCTTCGCCGGGGTGACAGGCGGGGGAGTATGGCAGGGCGGGTCCGTCATCGCCCGCGAGTTGCGGCGTGAACCCGCCACGCTCGGAAGTGCCGTTGTAGGTCAGGTCCTTTACGGACCTGACGCCATTGTCAGGACCACAAGGGTCCTGACCTACTGTCTGTCCCGAAGGGCAAGGAACACGGCTTGACCGTGTCACCCTGAGCGCAGTCGAAGGGTGAACGACTCCCTTGTTGCAACCTTGACATTCGGCCGCAGACATGCATTCTTCATCAACAATATGATGCGACTATGCGGATACATACATGCCCGATTTTGACAAACTCGCCGCGAATCTGAACGATCCATCTTCCTTGATCACGCAACTTGATGGTTGGGAGGAGTACTTCAAAGACGCCACGGAAGAGTCCGTTCGGCCGACCGCTATAGTGTTCGCTGAGAACGAATCGGATGTTATCGCAACCGTCCATTTTGCCGGTGAGTTCGGGTTGCCGATTGTGGCCAGAGGAACCGGCACCGGCCTCTCCGGCGGATGTGTCCCGACCAACGAGTCCATTGTGCTGTCCCTCGAACGAATGAAGAAACTGGAGATAGACCCCGCTCACTCCCTGGCCAATTGCGGCCCCGGTGTCATCACCAAAGAACTGCTCGATGCCGCGGCCGTGCACGGGCTGACCTATCCGCCTGACCCGGCCAGCTACGAAGAGTGTACACTCGGCGGCAATGTTGCCGAGAACGCCGGTGGGCTACGGTGCAAACGGTTTGGTGTTACTCGTGACTATATCATCGGCTTGAAAGCCGTCACGGCTGACGGAGCGTTGCTAAAAACGGGATGTTTCGGTTCTCGGCGCGGTTTCAATTATCACGACCTGCTCATCGGCTCCGAAGGAACGCTGGCGATTGTGACCGAGATCGCGGTGCGCCTTGTTCCCATGCCGACTGTGGGCAGCACGCTCTTGGCCACTTTTGATGAACCTACCGACGCCGGTCGAACGGTAGCTGCTATCATCGCCGCCGGAATCGTGCCGACCGTGATGGAGTATATCGATGGTGACGCTGCCGACTGTTCCAACAAGTATGAGAAGATCGACGGGCTTGAAAAGGCCGGTGCAATTCTGCTGGTGGAAACAGCAGGCGACCGAGACGAACAGCAAACAGCCGCAGTACGTAAGTTGTGCGAGCAGAATCATTGTTCATATCTGAGCTGGTCCGATGATCAAGAGACAGCCGCTCGGCTGTGGCGGGTGCGGCGCAATCTTTCCAAAGCAGTCAAGGCGATGGCCGCGGTGCGCTACAACGAGGATGTAGCCGTACCGGTCTCGGAGTTTATGACACTGGTGTCGTTCGTTGCAGCGATGAATGAAGACAGCCCTCTTCGCATCAATGCTTTCGGTCATGCCGGGGACGGCAACCTGCATGTCAGCTTTCTTTCGATGACCGGTGACCCCGACGAGAAGAAGCTGATTCACCAGGGAGTTGAGGAACTTTTTCACAAGACACTTGAGCTTGGTGGCACTCTCTCCGGTGAGCACGGTATCGGCAAGCACAAAGCGCCCTATCTGCACTGGGAGTTTGACCCCCCGACCCTGGCAACCATAAAGAGAGCCAAAAAAGTCTTCGATCCCGACAATACCATGAATCCGGGCAAGGTATTCACGGATATCCGCTGTGGGTAGGTGTTTACAGGAATAATCTACTGCTCCTTTGTTGCGGCAAGGCGAGTGAAAACTCCATCTTCGATGACAGGTCCACTTTTTTTTGCAGAGGAGCTTGACAAGTAATCTCATCCGCCGTACCTTATTTATCCCCATTGTGAAATCTTTCACTTGAGGGTAAAAAAGGCAACTTTTCGGCCTTGAAAATGTAGATTGGGTAGGAGATAGTTACAAAGGAGTTTCCCATGGCCAAGACACTCAAAGAAACCCTGGCCGGTTTGATCCCGAAACTGCGAGACGAGCGCGGCAAACTGATGAAAGAGCACGGCACTCAAAAGATCTCGGAAGTTACGGTGGCGCAGGCTTTCGGGGGGATGCGTGGAGTGAAGGGAATGGTTTGCGACACTTCGTTGGTGGAACCCGACAAAGGTTTGATCATTCGTGGTTATCCCATCATGAAGTTGACCGAGAAACTGCCGGAGGAGATTTTCTGGCTGTTGATCACGGGCAAGCTTCCCAAAGCGGATGAGCTTAAACTGTTCCAGAAAGAGTTGAGAGCAGCCGGCAAAGTACCCGAATACGTGTGGAAGGTCCTTCGGGCGATGCCGAAATCGTCGCATCCTATGGCTATGCTTGACACGGCCATCATGACGATGGAAAACGAATCGGCCTTTCGTGCGCGCTATACGGCCGGCATGCACAAAACCGAGTACTGGGAGCCGGCCCTGGAAGATGCTATGCGTCTGATGGGTACGATTCACACCATCGCCGCCGGTGTCTATCGCATAAAGTACAAGAAAGGCGCCCTGATCGAGCCGTCCAAAAAACTCGACTGGGCCGCCGACTATGCCAGGCAGCTTGGTCTGCCGCCCAAGAAGGGTGACACGGCAAAGATGATGCGCTTGTACCTGACCCTGCACTGTGATCATGAAGGTGGTAACGTTTCCGCCAACACCTGTCACACCGTAGGCTCGGCTTTGTCTGATGCTTTCTATGCAGTCTCGGCAGGTCTCAATGGACTGGCTGGCCCCTTACACGGATTGGCCAACCAGGAATGTCTTGGGTGGGTGCTAAAGACTATGGAGAGATTCGGCGGCGCGCCGACCGATGAAGATATCCGCGACTACGCCTGGGAGACGCTGCGTGGCGGTAAGGTGATCCCGGGTTATGGACATGCCGTACTAAGGGTAACCGATCCGCGCTTCAGTGCCTTCAACGCCTTCGGCAAAAAATACATGAAGAACGATCCGGTTTTCCAGACAGTTGATCGCGTCTTCAAGATCGTACCCGAGGTCCTCAAGGAGCACGGCAAGGCAGCCAACCCCTGGCCGAATGTCGATGCCGGTTCCGGCGCGCTGTTGTATTACTATGGCTTGAAAGAGTTCGAGTATTACACGGTGCTGTTCAGTGTGTCGCGTTGCATGGGTATGCTTGCGCAGTTGGTTCTCAATCGCGCCTTGGGTACGGCTATCACCCGGCCCAAGTCGGTCAGTACCAAGTGGCTCTTTGACCAGGTGAAGTAGTTACCGACTCTCAGTCAATCAGTTGTGCATCACAAGCGGCTCGCATCCAGCGGGCCGCTTTTTTTGGGGGGCGATATACCCATGCTCGAACCTGGAAGGGAGGAAAGGCGGTAAAAATGGTCGTTGCGCTCCGGCTTTGTTTGCTATAGATTCCGGTGATATTTCGCTCACATTTTGAATCGACGTTTACGGGAAGTACGAATCGTGAAAGGAGACGCACGATGAAACGCTGTAAGACAATTCCGGCGGTGCTCGCTATCAGTCTATTGGCGCTGACCGCGTGGGCTCTCACTGGCCCCGGTGGCTCAGGAGATCCTTCGCCCGTCAATCGAAGTTCCCGTGGGGTGCCGGAAACCGTATCCACGAATAGAGAAGTCTACACAACACCGGATATCGCCCCCCTCATTCCAAAGGATTTGACCATCACGCTTACTGGAGACGGCGCCGGCATCGGGAGCACCATTTTGTGCGGTCAACCGTTCAACTTTACCATCTGGTTGTACAACCGTACCGACGAAAACATCTCGGAGTTCGACCTCGGCTTTCGACTCTACTCGCCGGAGGGCGCTACCTGGGCAGTTCCCACCCTGGGTCTCAACCCGGAATTGCTTTTAACGTACTTCGGGCCGGATGTCTTTCCTTATCTGGGGAGCTTGGACGGCAGCGGCGCAGACACCATCGGTCTGGAGGCTGGGTACGGCGATTTGGGGCCGGGTTTGCCGCCGGATTTTGTGGGCTACCTATGGACCATCACTACCGAGCTGGACTGTGCCGACACCGGCGCCACGTACTGTATCGATTCCTGCTGGTTTCCGCCGAGTGGTAATTGGCATTGGAATCTGGGGGGAGGGGGCAGCACGAATCCAAAGTGGGGCGGGCCCTATTGTTTTGCGCTTCAAGTGGGGGGTAGCTTCTGTGACACCATCTATTTCCAGTACGATGCCGATAGTCCTGACACGGTTCACTTCGCCACTAATATCGAGCGTCCGGATTCCGTCTACGTCAGGTTCCAACCGTTTGTGCATGTGCTACCGCCGCAGACACCGATCACCATTCTGTACGATGACGAGGAATCGGGTTATCAATTCGAGGTAGGTGACATAGATTTGATAAATCACGAGCTTACATACGAAGACACTTTGATGTGGAAGCTCCCCGAGGGGGAGCATTTGTATCAGGCAAATCTCGGTGATATAGTCACCTGCGAGAGGCTTTTCGCCACTGAAGACAAACCTTTGGCCGATGCCTGGTTCGCCCATTCCGACGCATCCTTCGACACCCTGGGTGAGTTCTACGATATCAATTCAATCGTACCGCAGTGGTCGGCGCCTTACCTGTACCGAGACACTTTCACGCTGTTCCAGCGCCTCATGGAAAACAGGTTGTCCTACGACGTTTACATCTATCAGGACTTCAATTTGGACGGTTCGCAGGACATCACCTTGGATGATACTATTCGTTTCATCCTGTTTGGCGCCTCTGTACTATCCACAGACGCTGGCGTGTCGGTGTGGGAGGAGGAGGATCCCCGAGTTTTCAACTTTGCCTCGCCCGTGGTCGGGTTGACGACCAGCCCTCTCAAACTTTTCGAGGGTGTGTGGGTGCAGTTCACGGTTGGGGGAGACATTTTGAGTGTTACCGTCGGTGGCACCATCAAGCACACCGATGGATCGTGGACGGTGGATGGTACGTTGTACGCACCGCCCGAACCCTTCTGGGGTAGATTGGACTTTGTGTCCGAACTGGAAATTGCGGCCAAGGCGTTTGGGGAGATAAAGATACTCGCCGGGCTTGCCTCGGCAAAGGTCGATATCACGAGTGACTTCCGGTATGATATTGCTACGGGTATTTCACGCGGTCCCGACACGCTGGAGATCAATACTGAACTCTGCAGAATATTCAAGCTGGATTGGAAAGCCACCCTGAAGTTTCTCTGGAAAACCAAAAAGTACAGCGGGCATCTTACTTTGATGGACAGTTGCCCCGGGGGGAAGCTATACATCGATGATTTCCTCACCGGCGCTACTGCCGGCCTATCACTCACCAACGTCGAGGACGACAACTATTACGGACCACCGGCGCTGGCCTCGAATGCCTTGAAGACAATGGCCGTCTTCGTGCGCACAGAAGGTTTCGAAGATCAGGAAATCTACTTTTCCGAACTTGACCCCGGCTCGTCCTGGAGCACGCCGGTGGCGTTAACATCCTCCGGCCGACCGAAGGTCCACCCCGACGTTACCGCCCACGGCGACAGTTCTTTCGTTGCTGTCTGGGCGGAAAACGTGAATCCAATTGCACCTGACAGCGTTCTTCTGGACAGTCTATATAACATCGCCAGGGAACACGAGATATTCACCGCCAGATACAACCATGTCACCGGATGGCAGCCGCCGGAGCGGCTAACGTCGGACGGGTATGCCGACGCCGCGCCTGCCATCGCGAGTTCGAACGGCCGTCTCTGCGCCGTCTGGAGCTACAACACAGGCACCTCCTACGATCCGACCAATCAGCGTATCGCCTATGCCTACAACAATGGCGCCGGATGGACAATGGGGGAATTGCCCAATCAGGACGGCTACAATGCCCAACCCACGGTGGATTTTTATGACTGGTCAGGTGAGGCGGTTATCGTCTGGGTGCACGACCCCGCACCTCAGGACGGTGTGAGCAGCCCCAGCACTCGCGAACTTCTGGTGACCTCCATCAGCAGCTCCGGTATCCCGTCGGGAAGTAACTACGCCTTTCTCACCGCTCGCGGTCCGCTCAATCCAAGTATTGCTTTAAGCCCCGTCGATCAATCGGTGGTGGTGGCTTACGAATTCTGGGGATACCAGTACGACAGCGTTGGCGCCATAGTCGATTCGGTCGTCTTTGGCGACAACACGCGAATCGCAGCCTCGGTCGGAACGACCTCCGGCTGGTCCGTTGATACGATTGGTGTAGTCGATAGTACCGGGTATGGAACAACGCCTAAGTTAACAATGCTTGGCAACCAGGTGCTGATGGCGTTCGTAGGTTTCGAGCGCGATGACGGTGTGCTGTACGATGGAGAAATCAGATTCACCCAACTCAACTTCGATAACCTGGCTCTTGGCTGGATAGCTCCAGTGACTCTTACCAGTGACACGATCGACACCTACCCGGGCGATCTGGCCGTCGACCCCACCGGTGTCGTTCGAATTCAGTACATGCTGGATACCGACACGACTTCGGTCTACCCGCAAGGATACAACCAGATCTATGAACTGACCGTGGGGCAGGTGAGAAGCTGCTGCGAGGGCATGCGAGGAAATGCAGGCGGAGATACTCGGGGCAACATCGACATCAGCGACCTGGTCACATTGGTGGACTTCATGTTCTCCGAGGGCGATCCGCCGCTCTGTGTGAAAGAAGCCAATGTCGACGGTTCTTGCTGCGCCACTCCTCCCAGCGAGAGCTTGACGGATATCGACATTGTCGATCTGGTGTACTTGGTAGATTACATGTTCACCGGCGGACCGGCGCCCGCGGCTTGTCCATAGTCCTGACTTGTTCACGCGCCCGCGTGACGTTTGAGTCGCGCGGGCCGGCATCGCCTGCTAGATTCGTGACCGGGTCCGAAGACTTGTATGTCGTGACGTCCAAAGGGTAACTGCCTATTGACGAAATCCGCTTTTGTGCTATTATGTGGGCAGATACATCTCCGATAGAGTACGAAGGCGTAGACAGCCTGGAAGTTCCTTACCGGTATGAACTCAGAGCGAACCATATAAGCCCTGACCCATACGACTACAATTCGAGTGGCCATTAGATAAACTGACGAGAGGAATCCCAATGCGAAAACTGTTTTGTCTTGTGATACTTGTGACATCGGCCGCCCAGGCCTCAGTGCCGGGCACAACAGCTACCAGGGGCGGGTGACCGATAGTCACGGAACCCCGATCGATACTACCGTAGACCTGACCTTTCGAATCTACAAGAACCTCGCCGGCGGGTCACACGGATTCGCTGGCGCGAATACGCAGGACCCACCGCAACTCAGAAGGAGCTTTTTCAACACTACCTTTGCTACAACTCTGCGGACAGTCCTCCCCTACTTTTGTACCGGCAATGTAATCACAAACTCCGCGCCGCCGAGGTCGGAGTCTGCGATGGTGATTTCGCCGCCCATCTCCGAGATGATTTTGTGTACAGTCGGAAGGCCCAGCCCGGTACCGGCATCCTTGGTCGTGAAGTAAGGAGCAAATACTTTTTCTCGTATAGACTCTTTGATTCCAGGTCCACTGTCGGCCAGAAGAATCTGTACTTTGTCTTTTGTAGATTCCGTCCTTATCCGGACATGGCCGGGCTGCTTGTTCAGTGCTTCCTTCGCGTTGTTGAACAGGTTGGTGAAGACCTGTTTCAGGTTGCCGTCATCCGCCTGGATTGTACATCCGGACACCAAATCAACAGACAACTCAATGCCCAACTGTTCTGCTTCCGGTGTGATGAAATGCACGAACTCTTCGATGAAACTATCGAGCGCAATCGGCTGAAATCTCTTTTTCTCTTCACGAGCCAGCGCCAGAAAACGTGTTATGATTTCATTGAGACGTGTCGCTTCCTCTTTGATCTGCGAAGTCATGCCTGAGTACTCTTGCTGATTCTGCTCGGGTGTGAACTCCCCAGCCAGTCGTTGGGCGGCGATAGAGATGGTGTTGAGCGGATTTCGGATCTCATGGGCCACTCCGGCCGCCAGGTGTCCCATTTCCGACAACCGTTCACGACGGACCGCTTCACGTTCAAACTGTTTCAGCCGCGTGACGTCGTATACAACTATAACCGTCCCGGCCGTTTCTGCACCGTCAAACTGCAGGGCCGATGTGGCTGCCAGTAGATGCACGGCGGCGCCTTTGCGTTCGATCATGATTTCGGTTTCAGTCGAAGTTCCCCGACCCGATCCGGTTGTTGCATGATCAAGTTGCGGTTCGGATACTACGCTGGAGAACTGCCGACCCAGCATGTTTGAAACACCGAAGACACTCTCAAAAGCAGCGTTGACGAGTGTCACAATACCGTGGTGGTCAACTACTGCCACCCCCGTTCGCATTTCATCAAAGATCCTATCGGTGGTTGTTTTGATACGGCTGTACCGTTCGGACAACTCTCTTCGTTTACGTCGGCTTCTCAAGTACAACAGTCCGACCAGGATCAACCCGAACATCACGGCGGCCAGCGAGAGCATCAATCTGTCGAAACTGCGTGACACCGTATTGTATCCCTCCAGAGAGATTCCGACGCGCAAGAGACCGAAGGGGTAATCCTCCGAAGCGAACGGACGCACCAGTTCGAGCACCTGCCTTTGCTGGAACTCGTAGGTGCGGTACCGGATACTGTCGCTGTCGAGCGACTCGGTCAGAAAAGGGTCACTCTCAATAGCCAGTAACTGGCCGGTCTTGCGTGAGGAAAAGATGATTCCCTCGGTCGATTGGTATATGATATACTCGACGCCCTCTTCCCGAGCCATGTTCTGGGTCAGGTATCCGATCTGCGTTTCCCTCAGAGCTTCGATATAGTATGATGCATCGGCGGCCAGCACGACCACCCAGCGCAGGTCGTTGGTGAGTTCCAGATAGTAATGTATGATCTCCCCCGGATCGTCCCCTTCGTCGAGCAAGAGGACATACCTGTGCTCTGGTTGTGACAAAAGCTGCGCCGCTTCGTCGAATACAAACTGAGGCGGACCCGAGGCCGGACCGCGAGTTACGCCACCTGTGGTGAGGGTCGCCGTAGAATCGAGAACAAACAGCCCAAACAGATCATGTTCAACAGCCGTTCGTACCAACTGTTGATCGGACACGTTTGCCAGGTCGTGGCGGGTGACATTGCGCACCACCTCGGCATATCGCAGGTGGATCAGGTAATCGACAAAGGACTCAGAGGCCATAGCGCTCTCCGCCGCCTGGGCCAGTGCCTCGGTAAAGGCGCCGCCCTGCATCCTCAACAGTTGCAGACTGTCCAAACGATTCTCACGAATACCAATCCAGGTGACAAGTACTATTACCAGGGCAAGAACCAGCAGAAGCGTCGCAAGAAAACGGGGATCCCTCCCGGTGGGACTGTTCGCGCGACTACCTGGCATAAGATCAATGTAGTCGTGGACTCAGGTCGCGGCAACTAAAAGTTAGACGGGTCGGCAAGCCACTTCGGTCGCAGCGGGTTCGGACGAAATCTCGCTCTCCGTCTTGGCGTGCTTGATGGGCAGATCAAATAAAAACTCTGTCGTGTCGGTTCGCTGATAGCGGAGGTTGCCGTTGTGCGCATCGATGATTCTCTTGCAGGTCACGAGGCCGTAACCATGTCCTTTGCGCTTGGTGGTGAACCGTTTTTCAAACAGCGATCCTTCATGTTCGCTATCCACACCCGGTCCATTGTCTGAGACCACAACCCGGGCGTGGCTCTTATCATCTGAAAGCTCGGTGCGCACCACAATCCGGCGGTTATCGGGACAGTCAGCCAAGGCGTCGGCGGCATTCTGGATCAGGTTGACCAGGGTCTGTTGAATCTGGTTTGGGTCCAGTTGCACCAGCGGCAACTCGGAGGATAGATCAGTACTGATGTGGACGCCGTCAAAGCGATTCTGCGGCATCAGGAAAGCCATTATGTTTTGGGTTAGCTGGTTAAGATCAGCCGGTTCGAATCTCGACTCGCCCTGATTTATGTCCATCAGACCATCGGAGAAACGGGCAATTTTGTCCACAGTAGTCTTCATCAATTCCAGTTTCTTATTTATCTTCTCCTGGTCACCCCGTTTTAGGAACAAAGGCATCAGTTCGATATTCCCACCCAACACGGCCAGGTAGTTGTTGATCTCGTGAGCGATATCGCCGGCCATCTCACCGCGCGTGTAGTAACGGTCGATGCTGACCATCATTTCCTGGAAGTTCTTACTCTCTGAAATGTCCAGGAATATGAAAAGATGAACCGGAAGGCGATCTGTCTCAGCCGAGACTTTCGAGACAACCAGATAGGCCGGGAACATTGAACCATCCTGGCGTTGACAAACGACTTCGCCGGAAGTTTCAGATGTTGGCCCGGAAGTATCAATGCCTCCATTATCACGCGAGGTGGCAAACAATTCGTTTATTGTCAGGCCGAGCGCTTGCCCGTTCTCATATCCGAAAACTTCGCCGGCTTTGCGGTTGAAAATCACCACCTCCCCTTCTGAGGTGGCTGCCACCACACAACAGGGGGAGCAGTCGATCAAGGTGGCGAGAAAGACCTGCGATTCGGTCTGGGTAAAGTATGCATCTTTGAGTAGCTGGTTGTAACGCTTGAGCGCCTGATGGTTCTTCCACAGCGTTTTGGACATCTGATTGAACGACGCCACCAACCGATTGACTTCAGCATCACCACCCTCCTCAAGCAGGTAGAAGAGCTCTCCCGCGGCCGTCTTGGCAAGACCATGTTCCAGTCTTTTTAGAGGTCCTCTGAAACGTTGCGAAATCAGATAAACTGTCAGCAGTGACACAAGGATCGATCCGAGAAACAAAAGCAGCAACCCGTACAGAACAGTATCCCGATTGGAGACCAGCAACTCCTGGCGAAGCGCGGCCACCATTACGGCCCGACGTTGGTCACCCAACTCGAAACAATATGCGTAGACAAGCCGGTCTGTGCTCAGACTTATCGGGACCAGCCGGCCGATCGCGTGTTTTTCGGTCATGTTGCGCAGTATAGGTTCTGCTACAACACCAAGATCAGAGTCGTCGGTGGGGCCCGCTTGATGACTGGAGCCCGAAGTGTAATCAAACACGCGAGCAGTCCCTCCATCCATCTCCAGAAGATAGATCGACGATTTCATGATGTTGGTCTGAGACTGAACCAGTCGGCTGAGAGATTCGTCAATGAGGGGATCGCTCTGAATGGTCCCGGAACTGGGCGTAGCGGTGACAAGATATTCCGCCACGTCTTGCGCCAGAGAACGAAAACCACGTTCTACCGTGCTGAAATCAACAGAGGCCTCCCTGTGGGGGAAAAACAGTATCAGCGCAAAGGCGGCAAAAACGAAGATCACCTGCACGACAATAATATGGCCCAATCTGGAGAGCAGAGCCGGTCGAAACGGACGAAACAGCCACTTGTTCAAAAGCGAATTCCTCGACACAAAGTTCACTTATCATTGGTTTATCGGCAGTGGGTGGGCAGTTATGAACGGCTGTTACCGTGCAAAAATGGCACAAAAAAACGGGAGTGGCGGAGGGGGGATGCCCGACTCTAACGTCAGGTGGCTGGTAAACCAGCGCGCACCACTCCCGATTTTCGTTTAGATCATCGGGTCAATATAACTTATGCCCTCCAAAACAGCAAAGGACATGCCGCCCTATCAACACGCTGTTGGCGTTTGGGTAGCTCAGTTACAAGACGATGACTCAACAGCTTCTGTTGGCCTTTATCTTGAGCCGGTGAACAGACACCATGATTTGGCCTGCCAATTGGTCAAACCCGTGAACATAAACTGCAACCCCATGCATAGTGGGCGGCAGCACTCCCCATTAGCCCGCCAGCCGGCAATCGAAAGGGCCTGTGGTACGCCGTAAACGCTTGGTATGAGCCACATTCCCGAAGTGAAAAAAGAACCTGGCCGAAGACGAATCTGTCTCAATCTCGCACAGTTTTTGCGTCGTCTTCTATCCTTGAGCAGACAGGGTGTATCTCTATGTCAACTGTCCCGTGCTCGTCGGCGAGGCGGGCAGCTACTGAGGTGCCCAAGACGAAGAAACCAAGCGAAGTTTTAAACAACCCCAAGGAGGTAAAGTAGTGATCAAAAAACTTACTCTCACCCTGATGGTGGCCGCGTTGGCCCTGTTGGTGGCCGGTTGTGGCGACGACGAAGGCACCCGGACACCGTTTGGTGGACCGGCCGGAATGCTTAGTTCGGCCATCCCGCCCGGAGCGGTGCTGACATCAGCCACGCTGAATCTCTATGTCTGGCAGGTTTCAAACCAGACCGTCAATGTTCATCGGGTCACCGATTACTGGGAAGAGATGACTATCACCTGGAACAACTTCGGTGGTTCGTATGCAGCGGCCATCGACGGGTCCATCCCAGTGGCGGCAGTAGGCTGGACATCCACCGACGTTACAGCGCTGGTGCAAGACTGGCTTGACGGCAACTACGCCAACTACGGATTCCTGCTTGAGCAGGGAACAACCTATCCGCGCTCGATCTTTCTCAGCCGCGAGCATAACGGCGACATGGATCCCTTCCTCGAGGTTTGTTATATGGAGGGCGGAGTGGAAGTCTGCGAACAGCTTCCTGCCATCGCCGACGCTGAATTCTGGGAAGGCGCTCCCGATGACAACTACGGCGGCAGTGAAACCCTGCGCACCGGTTGGCAGTTGGCCACCGATTTGGAAAAGCAATCAGTGATCCAATTTGATCTGCCCGTGGAGCCGCCCGACGACTGCGGCCCTTGCGAAGGCAAGATCTCGGAGTTGACACTGGCTTATTCCGGTGCCGCCGAAGCCACGGTTGAAGTCTTTATGAAAGGCAAAAAAGGTGATCTGGGTGGCCTCGTCTTCTCCGGTCAGGTTCTTCCTGGTGGCAGCATCAACTTTGTCGGCGCAGACAAGCAGGGAACTCTGAGTCCGGAAATATATCTGTATGTGGACGGAGAGTACCATACATTGATCCACACCAGTTGCTCACAGCCGATCTACATTGGCATGGTCGCCGGTGACTTTGAGATCCTCGACGGCTACAGCAGAACCGGTGGCCGACTCTGTCCGTTGGACTGATTTAGCTCTTCTGATTAAGTCTACCGTTTGACATTGAATGATACAGCCCGTCGGTTTTCACCGGCGGGCTTATTCTTGTTAGGCATGGTTCGATAGTGCTTACCGACCGACAATCCTGCAACCGCATGCATATCAGTAAAGCCAAGTTCTTACTTTGGCACCTAACGGTTTCCCAAAGGATCGGTCACAGTGCCGTAAACGCCCGATGCACGGCGTTTTTTGGAGCAAAAAAAAGTCATCTGGTCATTTGTGAACCAGCCTCGAATTCGCACGGTTTTTGCGTAGGTTTCATTCGTTGAAGAAACAGGGTTTATCTCTTTGTTGAATGTCCCGTGCTCATCGGTGAGGGGGGCAGCGAACCAAGAGCCCAAAAAGTAGAAACCAAACGAAGTGTTGAATTACCTTAAGGAGGTAGTAGTGACCAAAAAACTTTTTCTCACCGTGGCCGTGGCAGCCCTGGCTCTGATGGTGGCCGGTTGTGGCGACGACGAAGGTACACAGATCAACGGTCCGGTAGGATTGTTGGGTTTGGCAATTCCTGAGGGGACTGTGATCGAATCTGCAACCCTGAACCTGTATGTCTGGCAGCTTTCCGACCAGACCGTCAACACTCACCGGATTACCGCTGATTGGGACGAGATGACCGTCACATGGGGCAACTTCGGTGGCGCTTACGATGGCGCAATCGAAAGCTCCTTCCTGGTCGACGCTGAGGGATGGGTGTCCACCGATGCTACCTCGCTGGTCCAGGCCTGGCTTGACGGCACCTATCCGAACTATGGCTTCCTGCTGGAGCAAGGCTTCACCTGGCCGCGCTCGATCTGGTTCAGCCGTGACTATGGCAGCGTGGCTCCCTATCTCGAAGTTTGCTACTACTTCGAAGGTGATCTCGTCTGCGAAACGTTTGAGTCGATTGCCGACTCATACATCTGGGAACTCAACCCGGATGATAACTTCGGCGCCGTGCATGTCATTCGCTCGGGCCATAGCAGTGAAACCGAACTGGAGAAGCAGGCATTAGTTCGTTTCGAAATTCCGACCGAGCCTCCGCCTCCGCCGCCGGACGGTTGCACCCGGACAATCGGATTCTGGAAGACGCACGCCGGTTTCGGCCCGCAGGATGATGAAGTCTCGCAGTACCTGCCGATCTTGCTCGGCGATGCCGGTGGTACCAAGACCAGAACCGTAGCCACCGCTCAGGACGCTGTCGACTATCTTAATCAGGACGTCTACGGTAAGGCCTCCAACGGTATCACCAAGCTGTACGCGCAGCTATTGGGAGCCAAGTTGAATGTGGCCGCCGGTGCCTCCAGTCCGGTTGATTCTGAGATCGCAGCCGCCGACGCTTTCCTGGCCGATTACGATTACATGGACTGGAAGTCGCTGACCAAGGATCAGAAAGACGAGGTCAACGATTTGAAGTCGACGCTCGACGATTACAACAACGGTCTCCTCGGGACTTTGCACTGCGACTGATCTGAGATTACCGTTTCGACAGATTCTATCCTGTCACGATGACTATAGCCCGTCGGTTTTCACCGGCGGGCTTTTTTTGTGGACGTTGTGCCAGTTGTGTTGTGGTGGCCGTCTCAAACCTTGTTTGGGGCGGGTTCAAGAAGCCTCACCCCCAAACCGGGTTTGAGGGTGCCACCCGTCGCTCAGAGTGAGGTCAGAAGGTTCTCGTCTGCAACCACCTCATGCTGAGCGGAGTCGAAGCATGAATCCCGAACACCGTAGGTCGAAACCCCTGTGGTTTCGACATCACGCGGAGCGCGGTGATGAATCACTTTGTCGCGCTTCGCGTGATTCATTGGTTTGCCTTATCCTCCCCAGCGAAGAAGTGGCATGTCACTTCGTGCGTCAGGTTGTCAGGGGGCAGACGAGGGCGTCTGCCGCCCACGAATGTTCTGTGGTTGTACCTGAAGATGGACCCCCGCCTGCGCGGGGGTGACAGAATAAAGTGGGGTGACAGAGAATGTGGGGTCGGGATACCTATCCGTGGTCTTCCATCTCTTCGATGTACTTCTCGGCCGCGACGGCGGCGGTCGTGCCGTCGCCGACCGCGTTGGTAATCTGACGCACCAGTTGTGAACGCACGTCGCCGCAAGCAAACACACCTTTGATCGATGTCTCCATCTTGTGGTCGGTGATGATATACCCACCCTGATCCTTGCGCAATGCTTCGCGGGTTATGTTGCTGTTAGGCACAAATCCGAGGAAGGGAAAACAGGCACCGACTTCTAACGTAGATTTCTCGCCGGTTTTGACGTTTTTCAGAGAGAGATTGGTAACCTGCTTGTCGCTGCCGTTGATCGATTCAACGATTGTATCCCAGATGAATTCGAGTTTCTCATTGGCGAAGGCCCGTTTCTGGACGATCTTGGCTGCTCTCAACTCATTGCGACGGTGGATCACGTAGACCTTCGATCCGAACTTGGTGAGGAACCCGGCTTCTTCCACCGCTGCGTCACCACCACCGACAACGGCGATGACCTGGTTGCGAAAGAAGGCACCATCGCAGATAGCGCAATATGACACTCCCTTGCCGGTGTACTCCGATTCACCGGGCACACCCAGCAGAACCGGCGAGCCACCGGTCGAGAGAATTATAGCCTTGGCCCGGTAAAGCATGCCGGAGGAACATCGGGCGACACGATCTGTGCCGTCGACATACACTTCTTCCACATCTTCGGTGACCATTTCCAATCCGAACTTCTGAGCATGGTTGGACATTTTGGTGGCCAACTCGAAGCCCGAGATATGTTCGAAGCCGGGATAGTCTTCGACTTCTTCGGTGTTGGCAATCTGTCCGCCGGGCATACCTTTCTCCAATACGATTGTTTTGCGCATGGCTCGTGCGCCATACAATCCGGCCGTCAATCCACCCGGTCCGCCACCGACGATTACTATATCGTAGTTCTTCTCTTCGGCCATCGTCAAATCCTCATGTATCTTTCCAAACCATCTTTCGTCTTCGTACGGCGGGTCCGTCTTCGAACCCGCCAGTGGCAAGCCACTTTTTCGCGCTTCGCGCGTTCTGTCATCCCGGACTTGATCCGGGATCCATCTTTTCTTGGGCGGGTCCGTCTTCGAACCCGCCAGCCGACTTGTAGGGCGGGTCCGTCTTCGAACCCGCCAGCCGACTTGTAGGGCGGGTCCGTCTTCGAACCCGCCACACCGTATCATAGCTATATCAACGGTGGGGGTAGTCAGAAGTTCACGGTTCATCACCCGCCAGTGAGTCTAATGATATTGTGGATTTCGAAAAACTCAAGCTTTTCCGGGCCATAAATGGCCTTTTGCGCTTTGCGCCTGCTCCCTGTCAGGTTGAGTGAAATGGGTTTGTTTTCCGGAAAAAAGTTTTTCTGTGGCGCCCTGTCTGTGCAAATGGGTTCGTTTGTGCCCTTTTTAAGTTTGCTCAACGGATGTAGTATTGAATCTGAGTCTTGCACGTAGGGCGGTGATACTTGCGGCGGTCTGTTTTGCTTTGGTAGTCATTGTCTGGTCCTTTTACAAGCCGACGTGCAGGCGCAATCTGGTGGTAATCGGCACGGTTTCTGTCTCCTGTAGGGCGGGTCCGTCTTCGAACCCGCCGCTTTTGCTTTCTTAGAGCCTAGATTTGTGTTATCATGTGTCCCAACAAAGGAGCCAGACGAAAGAATGGCAGACGTCAGACTACTTTTCCAGGGACTGGCGGAAGCTGGCCTTCGGGCGATACGGCAGGAGATATAGGAAGACACTCGTCAATGTACAACCTTTTCGTTTCTGGACACAAAGAAGACTGGGAGAGTGAACCGTACTTTCTTGAGCTGAATAGATGTTTATGCGAGTACACCGACGCAGCAATTACCGCACGATACGGTGACTTGACCGCCGGAGACATTATTGAACTGCTACGCCTTCCCTGTATATTTGCTTACGAGTCTTCGTGTAACAAAGCACCGAAGTTTGGCCGCCTACGCGACCTAACCAAACGCCAAGGGAAGGCTAAGATTGAATATGAAACTGAAGAATTGGACAAGTTCCTCACCGGATGGGATCTAGAGAAGAATTTGGCCTTTGAACTCGACATTCTCAATTGGGAAATGAATAGGACACATTGGGCCGTCAAAGACATAGACCTTGCCACTGAGTTGCGATCAAGAGACATCATATTGCCACCCTGGGCACGCACCGCAACCAAGGCGGTTGATATAACAAAACAAGAATTCGATGTAGCCTTGTCGTTCCCCGGTGAAATACGCGAATTCGTGAGAAGTGTGGCCGTCGAGCTTGAGAGCATAATCGGACCAGATTCATGCTTCTACGACCAGAACTTCACCTCACAACTTGCCATGCCGTCTCTTGATGATTTGCTACAAGACATTTATCGTAACCGTTCCAAGCTGGTCGTGGCTTTCTTGTGTAGCGATTTTCAAAATAAAGAGTGGTGTGGCATCGAATTCCGGGCAATCAAAGAGATCATAATGGAACGCGAGAACAAAAGGGTCATGTACGTCAGAATGGATGACGGCCATGTCGATGGAGTGTTAAAAACCGATGGATACATTGACGGCCGAGATCATAACCCGGCTGATATTGCACGGTACATCCAGCAACGAGTTGATTTGCTTAACGCCGACAATTGATCAGGGAACGTAACGCGACAGTGTTTAATGGCGGGTTCGAAGACGGACCCGCCCTACATGAAGAGGTAATCCAATAGCGGTTTTTTGAGACGGACCCGCCCTACTTTAGCCCAGCACAAGACCATACAGAACCGCCCTACATTGGAATCTTTGACGTAGGACCCGCCCTACTTTCTCCCGCTCACTCAGAGAATGACTGACATGTTCTGTCAGGGTCAGACCCTATCTTGTCAGTATGTCAAAACTGCTGCGATACTATGAACCGGGTCAATGCTGCTTCATAACATGTGTAACAGCCAATAGGCAGCCTGTGCTCGATAGACACGTCGGTCTGCTATTTCGTGCTGTAAGGAAAGCAAAACGCAAATCCCGTTTCACCGTAGTTGCCTGGGTAGTCCTTCCTGATCATTTTCATGCTATCATCGACAGTCCCGATGGAGATATCTCTGCGATCGTGCAGCGCATCAAACTCTCATTCGCACTTCAATGGCGTCGACTGTCCAAGGCTGATGGCGGAATATGGCAGCATAGATATTGGGATCACATTATTAGGTCGGAAGAAGATATGGCTCGCCATGTGGATTACGTTCATATCAATCCCGTGAAGCATGGTTTGGTTGGTTCTACGAAACAGTGGCGGTTTTCTTCATTCCATGGATTTCGGCGTGCGGGTCATTACGATGCCGATTGGGGAGAGGGAGGCGTGAGCGCAGATAATGATGTATATGGAGAGTGATTGGCCATTCAAGATGGCGGGTTCGAAGACGGACCCGCCCTACAAGAATGGCTACAGTGGCGGGTCCGAAGTCAGACTATCGATGTCGCCGACAGAGCCAGTCAAAGCGACTTTTTGAGAGTCGGACGTCGGCTCAGGGTTGTTGCGATGAACCCATGCCCTGATCTTGTTTCCCTCGGCCAGCAGCCTTTTGATCAAATGACCACCGAGAGAACCAGTGGAGCCGGTTACACCGACTCTCACCAATCAATACCTTTTTGTGCTGGGATGCCGTCCTGAAACGGATGTTTGATTTCAGTCATTTCGGTGACCAGGTCGGCTTGATCGATCAACCACTGAGGCGCGTCGCGTCCGGTGATCACGAGGTGCTGCCTGTCAGGACATGCCGATAGTAACTCGCGAACCTGATCGTCGGTGACCAACCCCAGTTTCAAGGCAACGTTTAGCTCGTCCAGGATGACCAGTTGAAAGTCGCCTGACTTGATCTTGTCAGTGGCCAATGCTAATCCATCAGCCGCTGCCTTTTTGTGTACCTCAATGTCCTTGTCATCATCTACAATGCCGACAAACCCCTCGCCGACGACATGTAGCTGCAGATTTGGTTCGAGGCGTTTCAGCCCCTCCAATTCACCATATTTCCAGCTGCCTTTGACAAACTGGATCAAACAGATTTTCCATCTATACCCAACGGCTCTGACGCACATACCCAAGGCAGCCGTGGTTTTCCCTTTACCCTGGCCGGTATAGACAATCTTTAATCCGGTGCTTGTTCCGTTTTTCTCAACCATGGCAGCAATCTGTTTTGTAACTCATGCTATTACAATAACTAAACTTAAAACAAAACGCAAGAGACCTTTTATTATCAGCATATTCTTATCAAAAAAAAAGTGATATTTTGTGAAAAAAGTCACGAATTCCTATTGACGGACGGTCAATTTGGAGTATATTGTCGGCGAAGTTAAAAACAGTCATTACAGGCCGTGTTTAACCGGCTTGTTAATGATCGACGGCGCAGTTTGCAGAAAGGTCGTTATGCAGTTTACAAAAGCTGAGGAATACGGGATGCAAGGGGTGTTGCATCTGGCCGACAAGGGTCAGGGCAAGGTTACACCTCTTTCTGAGATTTCTGAAGCCAGAGAAATACCTGAGAAGTTTCTGGCGAAGATTTTCCAGGCCCTTTCGCGGTCCGGTATTCTAAGATCGCATCGAGGCGTTCGGGGTGGGTTCACATTGGCCAAGTCGCCTTGTGATATTACCGTCAAGGATGTCCTTGAATCGATTCAGGGACCATATCACCTGACGAAGTGTATTCCGGATCCCGACAGCTGTCCGCGTGCATCTCAATGTGCTATGCGCGACTTGTTGGCCACCGCCGAGAAGCAGATGCTTGATGTTTTCACCGGTCACACTTTGGAGGACCTGGTGGCGATGGAACGGGCCAAGCAGGTCGAGCCGGGGGTGAAAGTAGCCAATTAGACGTATTTAGTTTACATCTGTCGGTTTGCTCCGTATCTTCCGGGCTGGTAAAGAACGGTTGAAAGAGAAAGTTGCAACCATGCCCGTAAAACCGGATCGATGGATCATAGATATGGTGCGTGAACATGAGATGATCAAGCCGTTTGCTGCATCTCAGGTGCGTACCGGTATCAGTTTTGGTACATCTTCTTATGGATATGATTTTCGTTTATCCAACGAGTTCAAAATCCTCGACGCTGCCAATATCAAGGAGCTTGACCCGGCTGGAATCCGACCGGAAGATTACAGAGATATTAAGGCAGACTCGATTTTGATTGAGCCCAACTCATTCGTTCTGGGGCGCACTATTGAGTACTTCAAGATTCCACGCGATATCCTCACTATCTGCTTCGGCAAATCGACTTATGCCCGGATGGGTGTCATAGTCAATGTCACTCCATTCGAGCCGGAGTGGGAGGGCTACGCCACGATCAGTCTCACCAACAGTGCACCGGTTCCGGCCCGTGTTTATGCCAATCAGGGAATCGCCCAACTGGTGTTCCTGGAGGCAGCAGAGGAGTGCATAAACTCGTATCGTGACAAAGCCGGCAAGTACCAGGCACAAAGAGAGATTACAATCTCAAAACCGGACTAACCAGCCGATAATAAATGGACAACAAGTTTTACGAAGACAAGACGGGAAGCTTCCAATGACCGACGAGAACGTTCAGACTATAGAGCAAGAGACTGTGACGAATAATACGCTCCGACGCAAGATGGTGACAATCGACGGCAACACGGCGGCCGCGTATGTAGCACACGCCACGAATGAAGTGATAGCCATTTATCCCATAACCCCTTCATCAAACATGGGCGAGGAAGCCGACGAGAAGTCGGCTCGGGGGGAGAAGAACATCTGGGGCAGTGTACCCAACGTGGTCGAGATGCAATCTGAAGCAGGTGCGGCCGGCGCCGTGCACGGTGCTCTGACCACCGGCGCGCTTACCACCACCTTCACCGCGTCGCAGGGTCTCTTGCTGATGATACCGAATATGTTCAAGATCGCAGGTGAACTTACGCCGACAGTGTTCCATGTTACGGCGCGCGCCGTGGCCAGCCATGCGCTGTCGATTTTCGGTGACCACTCCGATGTCATGTCCACCCGTACCACCGGATTCGGTTTGATCGCCTCCGGCTCGGTGCAGGAGGTGATGGACCTCGCCTTGATTTCGCAAGCTGTGGCCCTTAAGAGTCGGGTGCCGTTCGTGCATTTCTTTGACGGCTTTCGGACCTCACACGAGGTACAGAAAGTCCAGCAGATAACTTTCGAGGATATGCGTGACCTGCTGCCGGAAGACCTGATTACCCAACACCGCTTGCGCGCTCTGTCACCGGACAATCCTACTATTAAAGGTACAGCGCAAAACCCGGACGTCTTCTTCCAGTCGCGTGAGACGATCAATAAGTACTATGAAGCGACGCCGGAGATCGTCCAGGAACAGATGGACAAATTTGCAGCCGGTGTAGGTCGCCAGTATCATCTCTTTGACTATATAGGACATCCCGAGGCCGAGCATCTAGTCGTTGTCATGGGCACCGGCGCTGAAGTCGTGCACGAGACCGTCGAGGAACTCATGGAGCGTGATGAACGCGTGGGTGTGCTCAAAGTGAGGTTGTACCGACCGTTTTCGGCCGAGGCATTTGCCGCCGCACTACCGTCCACGGTCACTAAGATCGCCGTCCTCGACCGCACCAAAGAGCCGGGCGCGGTCGGTGAACCAATGTACACCGATGTGCAGTCGGCGCTAAGCGAAGCATACGACAACGACTGGCCGCGTCCAAAGACCCGTCCGTTGGTGATCGGCGGTCGCTACGGACTCGGATCGGCGGAATTCAATCTTCCCATGGCCAAGGCGGTGTTCGACAACCTGAAGAGTGATACACCCAAGAACCACTTCACCGTTGGTATCAATGACGATGTCACTCGGACTTCACTTGCTCTGGATACTTCGTTCGATCTTGAGGGTGAGAACTTCCGCGGAATGTTTTACGGTCTCGGTTCCGACGGCACTGTAAGCGCCAACAAGAATTCGATTAAGATCATCGGCGAAAACACCGACAACTTCGCCCAGGGTTATTTTGTTTACGACTCCAAGAAGGCCGGGGCCGTGACCGTCTCGCATGTACGGTTCGGTAAGGACCTGATTCGTAAGCCCTATCTGGTTACTTCGGCACAATTTGTCGCCTGTCACAACTTCTCCTTCCTGGAGAAATACGATATGCTGTCCAAACTGTGCGACGGTGGGACCTTCCTCTTGAACTCGCCGTTCGGGCCCGATGAAATCTGGGACCGAATGCCGCGCGAGGTTCAGCAGCAGATAATCGACAAAGAGGCTGCATTCTACGTAATTGACGCTCTCTCACTCGCCAAAGAACTTGGTCTCGGTGAGCATATCAGTGTGATTATGCAGACTGCTTTCTTCATGATCTCCGAGATTCTCCCCAAGGACCAAGCGAAGCAGGCAATCAAAGATGCAAACCGGAAGACCTTTGCCGGCAAGGGGGAGAAGGTTGTCAAGATGAACAACGACGCTGTCGACGGCGCTGTGGATGCGTTGCATAGTGTCGACTACCCCGGCACGGCAGACAGCAAACTATGGATGCCGCCAACCGTGCCCGAGCATGCCCCCGAATTCGTTCGCAATGTCACCGCCGAGATCATAGCCGGACGTGGTGAACAGTTGCCGGTCTCGGCCTTTCCCGATGACGGCACCTATCCCACCGCGACGACACAATGGGAAAAACGAAATATCGCCGTCGAGATACCTGTCTGGGAGGAAAAAGCCTGTATCCAGTGCAACGTCTGTTCGATTGTCTGTCCGCATGCAGCCATCCGACCCAAGCTGTACGACAAGGAACATCTGAATAATGCTCCCAGCGGGTTCAAGAGTATCGAAGCCATGAAACCGCACCAGGGAATGTTCTACAGTCTCCAGGTAGCGCCCGAAGACTGCACCGGGTGTGAGATATGTGTGCACGCTTGCCCGGCCTATGTCAAAGATGACAAGGGCAAGAAGACCGAGCGCAAAGCTATCAACATGGCTCCGCAGGCGCCGCTGCGTGAAGTCGAGGCGAAGAACTGGGCCTTCTTTGTTGACGAACTCCCGGAGACCGATCCGGCCCTGTACAACGTTGCCACCACCAAAGGTTCCCAGTTCGTCAAACCGCTTTTTGAGTTCTCGGGCGCCTGCGCCGGCTGTGGCGAGACACCCTATGTGAAACTAATGACTCAAATGTATGGTGACCGGGCCATCTGCGGGAACGCCACCGGATGTAGTTCGATTTACGGCGGTAATCTGCCGACGACACCATTTGCGGTACGGGCCGATGGGCTGGGACCGGCCTGGTCGAACTCGCTGTTTGAAGATTGTGCCGAGTTCGCTATGGGCATGCGTCTGACCGCCGACCGGCTGCAAACCTATGCCTTTGAAATGGTGCGTGAACTTATCCCCGAGATGTACGATGATCTTGCAGGCGCCGACCAATCTTCCCAGGAAGGAATCGAATCGCAACGCGGACGGGTTACCGCCTTGATGGACAAACTGCGCGGCTTGCCCCCCAGCGACCGCGTTACCGCCCTGCAAAACGTGGCCAATTTCCTGGTCAATAAATCTGTCTGGGGAATCGGTGGTGATGGATGGGCCTACGACATCGGGTTCGGCGGTCTCGACCACGTCATGGCCTCCGGCGACAATGTCAACCTGTTGGTGCTGGACACTGAAGTATACAGCAACACCGGCGGCCAAATGTCCAAGGCGACACCGCGCGGCTCAACGGCCAAATTCGCCGCCTCCGGCAAGCAGGGTTCCAAGAAAGACCTCGGCATGATGCTGATGTCGTATGGGTCCGTCTATGTCGCGCAGATTGCGATCGGGGCCAGCCACAACCAGACGGTCAAGGCGTTCGCCGAAGCCGAAGCGTACAACGGTCCATCGTGCATCATCGCCTACAGCCACTGCATCGCCCACGGTATCAATATGTCATTGGGACTCGAAGCCGAGAACCGCGCTGTCAAGTCCGGCCACTGGTTGCTCTATCGGTACCACCCGGACCGCATCGCCAAGGGTGAGAACCCATTGCAACTGGACAGTAAGGCGCCGTCAATTTCGTTTGAAGATTATGCCTATGCCGAGGGTCGTTTTCGAAAGCTCAAAGGTTCCCACCCGGAGCGCGCGCGCGATCTGCTGAAACTGGGCCAGCAGGATGTGGACCGTCGCTGGAACCTGTACTCTCAACTGGCTGCGATGGACTGGTCATCAGCGAAGGTGGAAGGGTAGCTTCGGACAAAACAAACCCACCCGTTGGGTGGGGTACCAATACAGAACAAAACAAGTAGGGCGGGTACGTCTTCGCCTGCGCGCCGCGGCGTGAACCCGCCTTTGTCGGCAGGACTGAGGACAGACCTGCCCTACGTTGAATGTAACACGCGGGTCGTCGTAAGGCGGCCCGCTTTCAACTTTTCATCTGTTAATTAAATGGCGGCTCGTACCGTAGATCCCCGCGGGGCGGCACCCCCTTAGCGGTGGCGCCCTACTGCATAATTGCCAATCTAACCCTGAGCAGAGTCGAAGGGTGAGTCTTTCTAATCGTTCATGCTTCGACTCCGCTCAGCATGAGGTGATAAATCACTTCTTTCGCAGCGAATTTTCTGACATCGTAATGAGGGCTTCGGCCAGTGCGCGAAGTGCGAGAAACAGGTTTCCCTGTCGCCCTTCGACTGCGCTCAGGGTGACCGGATCGGCAGATGTGGACATCTGCCGTGCACGAAAATGTCCGTCTTTCAAGTGGTGTAGGGCGACCTCGCCCGACACCCTGAGCTATCCAAGGACAGTCAGGCGAGTCGCCTGACTGCACCTGCAACATGAATACCGGCTAAACAAAAGCGGCAGGTCACACAAATCACGCGGTACGCATGATTCGCAAGACCTGCCGCAATATTGTAAGTTTGATGACAGCGCACGAAGTGCGAGAAACAGGTTTCCCTGTCACCCTTCGACTGCGCTCAGGGTGACCGGATCGGCAGATGTGGACATCTGCCGTGCACGTAACGCAAGGCGAAGGTTCGACTTCCTGGAGAGACAAGACAATACCAAGGAATCACGCGAAGCGCGTGATGTCGAAACCACAGGGGTTTCGACCTACGGTCTGAGCTTCCGCTACCGACTACTAACAGGATTCTACCAGTGGATACAATTCGCTGTTCTCAGACTTGATCCGCTTGTCCAAGGCGCCGAACACTGCCTTGGTGTCATCGATGAACCCCTGAGCGTTGTCACGCTTGGCACTTGCACCGCGCCATTTCTCAAGGTAATTCTGAAACGCTTCGGCCAACTGGCCCATTTCATCGATGTACTTTTGTGTCACCTGTTTGACTTTGTCATCGCGGTGTCCGAGCAGCTTCGGGTACAGAGATTTGTCCTCCATGGCCAGATGCATGGTCAGCTTACCGGCCAACTGGGACAACAGGTCTGAGATTTCGTCGGTTTCGTTGGTGACTTTGTCCACCTCAAGATGGGCTGAGATCTGTTCGACAAGCCTGACCAGGTCGGCGTGCTGCTTAACTAAGTTATCAGTCAATGCCATGATGGGTTTCCTCACTCATGTTACTGGTTACGGTTGTTTCTTAACCAGAGCCTGAACGACTGAACTTTCACGCAATGGCGAGCCCGGTTCCTATGCTTATAATGTCGACTCCCAGAGCCTATTCTTGAATCGCATAAGAACCGCGCCCTGAGCAGAGTCGAAGGGTGAACCGACTTGTCTCTCCCACCGTCTACTTGCGAGCCAACACTGCCAAGCGCTTGGCTTCATGATCGTATGGCGAACCTTCCAAACTACCGAACGCCTGCGCGGTACTAAAACCGCAATCCAAAAGTAGATTCTTCAACTCAGTCGCGGAGTATGGACGGTGGCAGAAATGTTGCTCTATGCGCTTGTCCCCTTTGAGTAAAATCCAACGGTTCTCCATCCAACTCCAGTCCCTGGCAGTATTGCGCTCTTCGAGGATAATGGTTCCATCCTCCTGTTCGTACCAGTCTCTTGGCTGAAAGATACGGGCCAGGGTTTCTTTGCCGCCCATTTCCATGAGCAGCACGCCGCCCGGTTTCAGAGAGTTGTAGATATTCAGGGCCGCCAGTTTATCGTCGGCCGGATCATCGAAGTATCCAAACGATGTAAACAGATTGATAGCCGCGTCAAACTTCTCCGGTTCACAGAAGTTGCGCATGTCTTCACACACGAGCCTGATTTCGAGTTGTTGTTTCTCCGCCTGCGCGGCAGCTCGATCAATATACCGTTGTGTCCGATCCACACCGGTCACGTCAAAGCCGCGACGGGCCAGTTCGATTGTGTGTCTGCCGACACCGCAACACATATCGAGTATTTTCATCGAGGGATCGAGTTTCATCAGCGCAATTACTTGTTCCATCTCGTCGGATGCTTGTTCGAGACGTTTCTCACCGAATATCAGCGATTCGGTGTCTTCCCAGAAATCTTCCCGCTCGTACCAGGGTTTGTCTTTGCTCATAAGTGAAGGTCCTATTCTCAGCTTTCTTTCGACCTCGTGGCGTGCACGACCCAAGCCACGGGTGTGAACTGCTGACAAATCAGTTCCATTCCGTTTTCGGCAAACATGTCGCTCAACTCGTCGATTCGGGAGAAAAACTCAGTCTCATCCAACCAGTCGTGCTCCTTCAGCCCGGCGGTTTCAGCCTGAGCGTTTTCAAACATGAGATCGCCGATAGAAACTACTCCGCCTGGTTTGAGCGCTCTTTTGAGTTCCTGCACTGCCGCCGGTTTTTCTTCGTGCAGTACATGATGAAAAGCGAAGGTGCTGACTATCGCATCGAAAGATGCATCGTCGGAGGGCAAAGACAAGAAGGGGTCTTCACACCAGGCCAGGCGCACGTCCGAGTGTCCGGCCAGTTTGATTTCCGCTTTGGCCAACATGCCCTTGTATGGGTCCAACCCAACGACCCTGGCGCCCAATTCGGCGCATAGGAGGGCCAGGTTACCGGTCCCGACGCCGATGTCGAGTACCTGCGAGCCTGGTCGTATATTGGCAACCTCGACCACAGCGGCCAAAATGTCTGCGTAACGGTCGAAACTGTTGCCGGTTGCTATTTCTTGATCATAGGTCTCGGCCCAGGTGTCAAACGACCACTCAGGTTTTTCGGAATTCTCGGTCACTACAACGTACCTCCGTTAAACAGAGTCTCAAGCGCACTCCGGCTCGTTTTAATGTGGCCGGAATTCCTCGCCAATGCCGTCTACAAACAACTCCACGCGTCCGCATCGTGAACAGACATAGACGTCAAAGTGCTGTTTCTTGACGAACAACTCGCCGATTTCTCCGAAGAATCCCCAGTTGGTGCCTTCGTGGAATTTCTTGGTGCCGACGTACTCAAGAGAGGTCCTGCACCGTGGGCATGACATCGGGTCAGCCGTGTCTTGTTCACTCATACCTGTCGCCTTTCGAACTGACGTTTTCGGTCGGTGTATCGATGAACTGTATACTCCGGCAGTCAGTCGGGAATTCAACGGCTAAAGCTCCAATGACTCACCCGGTTTCAGGATTACAACCTCCGAGCAAGTTACCTTGGCCGCGAATTCATCCGGGCTGCCCTCAATTACCGGCCAGGTGCTATAGTGAAATGGCACCACCTTTTTGGCCTGCAGGAACTCGGCGGCCTTGGCGGCGTCGTCGATGCCCATCGTGAAGTTGTCACCAATCGGCAGAAAAGCCAGGTCGATTTTGTTCATGTCGCCGATCAGCTTCATGTCGTAAAACAGACCGGTGTCACCCGGGTGGTAGATCAACTTCCCACCTATTGTCACCAGAAAACCAACCGGCGGGCCGGTGTAGCGTGAGGCATCCTCGCCATAGCCGCCGCCGTGGTGAGCGATAGTCAGTTTAACGCTGCCGAAATCGAAGTCGAATCTGCCACCGATATGCATAGGATGGATTTCGCAGCCATCTTTTGCGATCAGGTTGGCCAATTCGAAGTTAGCGATCACTGTTGCGCCGTTGCGCTTGGCGATAGCGACGCTGTCGCCCACATGGTCGCCGTGGCCATGAGTGACGAGCACGTAGTTGGCCTTGATGTCATCGGCGCTCACCGTCGCTTGTGGGTTGTCGGTCAGAAAGGGATCGATTATCAGTCGGTGCTCCCCTTCCGTAATGGTGACACAGGAGTGTCCGAGAAATCGTACTTGCGGCATTGTTGGTTCCTCCGGGCTGGAAAAATTCAAAAGCAAATCACCCGGCAAGAAAACCAGTATATCCCAATTTGTCAATAATTGGCTGGGCGGCGATACAAAAACACAATCAGCCCACCGGCGCCGCTCCCAGCTGTTCGGCGGTGGCCGGTTGCACCTTGACACGATGCCGGCCCTGCTCGGAAGTCACGGTAACTTCGACCTGTGGTTCGTGGCGCGCGGAGCTGTAGCGGGCTGTAATTGCGGCCGCCTTTTCGATTGACTCTTCACTTGCCTCGCCGATTAGTAATGTGACAGGTGAACCGATCTCCTCCGCTTCCAGCCGAATGTGTTCGGGTCTGGCGCAGGAAGCGATCGCCCGGTTGTCACTTTCGTGGCGACCGACTATGATCTTCAGGCTGGGACTCAACCGAAAGTGACGCCCGGCTCGCAGCAGATTGAGGTCGTCGAAAGTAATCCGCTCCGAGTGCCCCAACAAGTCACGCAGCCGTCCCGAATAAGCGGCGTCTGTAAGCAGACAGCCGGATGCAGGTGAGGGGTAGTCATCAAGACCAAACTGCTGGGCCAGCTCCATCTGTCTCTTGCGACTCCGTCCGCTGATTCCTTCGAGCTGTTCCCGATCAACCATGCCGCTCAGCTCGGCGTCGGTCGGCGGAAGCAGTTTGGCCGAGAGCGGTCTCAGCAGTTTTCCCTTGAGCCCCGAGTGTTTGATGGTGAGGAACAGTTTGTCCTTGACCTGCGACATAGGTCGTTGGCCCATGACTTCACCGGTGACGACAAAGTCGGCGCCGGACATCTCCATGAACTCGCGCGCTTCGCTGAGCATCAATACCCGGCAATCGGTGCATGGATTCATGTTCTTGCCCCGGCCGAATTGCGGGTTCTTAACGATGTCGACAAACTTCTCACCCAGGTGCATCAGCTTGACATTGAACCCGAACTTCTCCGCCGCCGGGTAAGGATCGGAGCCACACGATGAGCGATCGCCCAGATCGCAACCGAAGTGGGTCATGAAGGTCAGAGCGGTCACCTCAATGTCTTGGTTGAGCATTAATAAAATGGCCAGCGCCGAGTCCAATCCGCCTGAAAACAGGGCGATGGCGTGTCCGCGTTTCTTTGATCTATCGTTCAAAATCAACCTTACATAATGTCGTGTCCAACGATACTGAACGGCCGTAACCGGCGTATGTATAACGTAAGACGGTCGCAGTTTTGAGGGCTCAATATAGGAATTTTCCAGGAAAAGGATAGTCCCTTTTAGCCTTGACTTGTCCGAACATAGCCGGTACAATGACGGCCAAAGTGTTGAAAACATGTCCATTTTCCGACTGATAAACAACTGGCTCAGTAACTTCGCCTACGAGACGCAGAGTCTCTTCTTCTTCAGCCTGCGAATGATCGGAGCCTTTTTCTCCAGGCGGTGGTACGTCACAGAGACGATGGAGCAGATGTACGTGATCGGCGTCGGATCGCTCTATCTGGTGGTGCTCACCGGTATATTTGCGGGGCAGGGTTTTGCTTTTGCCTTTTCGATGGAACTGGCCGACTTTGGCGCCAAGAATTACCTGGGACGTATCCTGGCTATCAGTATTATCCGTGAACTCGGTCCGGTTCTGACCGGTCTGATGTTTGCGGCGCGTGTTTCGGCCGGAATCACTTCCGAGATCGGCGCCATGAAGTCGGCCCACCAGATCGATGCCATGGAAGCGTTCGGTATTGATCCCCTGAAGAAGCTGGCCGTACCGAGACTTATCGCACTGGTAGTGATGGTGCCCGTTCTGACGATCATTTGTGATGCCATTGCCCTGCTCGGCGGATGGATGATTGCCGTCCTTGTCGCCCATGTCACTTCCACCATGTACTGGGCGACTGTGCGGGATCGATTGATTTTCGGCAATCTGTTGGTCGGTATTCTGAAGCCGATCGTATTCTCACTGGTGATTGCCTTCATGGCTTGTTACAAAGGTTTCACCGCTGAAGGTGGCACCAAGGGTGTTGGTCAAGCCACTACGCGGTCGGTGGTGTGGACCTCAATAACGATCCTGATCGTCAATTTCTTCATCACCCGCGTTGTCTTCAACTGGATAAAGGGCTACCTATGATCGAACTGAAGCAGGTACATTTTTCATACGGCGACAAGCCGGTGTTGAACGACGTTACATTTGAGATCCAGGACTCCGAATCGGTGGTAATTATGGGTCCTTCCGGATCGGGGAAGTCTACAGTTTTGAGATTGATACTGGGTCTGGAGTGTCCCAATCAGGGAGAGGTGCTGGTCGACCACAAGAATATCTGTCGGTTGAAGCAAAAGGCGCTTCGAGAAGTACGCAAGAAAATCGGAATGGTATTTCAGGACGGCGCATTGTTTGATTCGCTCACCGTCGGTGAGAATATCGGCTACTACCTGATCGAACACACCAGGCTCCCGTGGGAGGAAATCGAAGAACGAGCCCGCACCATGCTCGGTTTTGTCGGTCTCGATGCCGATGACTTGATCGACAAACTACCCGACCAACTCTCCGGTGGTATGCGCCGTCGTGTAGCTATCGGCCGGGCGCTTCTGTCGACCGATCCGAAGATTATGCTCTACGACGAACCGACCACCGGACTGGACCCCTACGCTACCCGAAACGTTATAAACCTGATCAACAAATTGCATCATGAGCGCTCGATCTCGTCCATCGTGGTGACACATCAGATCGCCGATGCCTTTGCAGTGTCGGATCGCTTCGTGGTTATATCCAAAGGTCGGGTGGCTTTTGACGGGTCGCTGGAGCAGTTGCGAGAGAGTACTGATCAACAAGTGGTCGAATTCCTGGAGCCTTTTCGGTCTTCGATGGAAGGAGTGGTCAAACGGAAATTTGTTGATGGCGCCGTGTGAAATCGACATTATATAGTGCTACGGCTGTTACGAAAGAGGCGTATACAGAACATGAATATTAAAGGTAACAATAGATGAAGCGATCGTCGTCGACCAAGTGGGGCAGTCTGAAAGTGGGAGCGGTATTGGTAGTGGCGATTGCAGCCGCCTTGTGGGCATCGCTCACCGGTGGCGGGACTTCGATTTTTGATCCCAAGAGCGATTTCTTGTGCTACTTCGCCAATGTCAATGGATTGGTCAAGGGCTCGCCGGTCTGGATGTCGGGCGTGGAAATCGGTAATGTGCGTCGGGTTACCTTTGTCAATATCGATTCACTCAGACAGGTCGAAGTGACGTGCAAAGTGAAAAGCTCGGTGTGGGACATGATAACCGATAACGCGCGCGTGCAACTTGGCTCCATTGGTTTTCTCGGTGACAAGTATCTCGAACTTGATCCCGGCCGACCCGGCGGAGTACCGATTGAGAACGGCGCCATTGTGCCTACCCGAGATGCCGGCAGCGCTCAAGCGATGTTTCTCGAAGGCGAACGTGCGCTCAGCGAAGCAGGCGATATGGTCAGCAATCTCGATGATGTCCTCGCCCGTATGAACCGTGGCGATGGCACGCTCGGTAAGTTGTCCACCGACGACAAACTCTACACCGATATGACCGCGTTGCTGGCGCGCCTGACAAAACTGACGGCCGCGCTGCAGAAAAACCAGGAGCGCATTGTCTCGTCGATTGAGCAAACCTCGAATGCCGTCACCGGATTGGCCGACCGGGTCGACTCCAACAGCGGCACACTGGGGCGTCTAATGAACGATCCGGCCCTGTACGACAATCTGGCTACAACTTCGGCCCGACTGGACTCGGTCATCCACAAGATCAACACTGCCGAAGGATCGCTCGGTCTGTTGGTCGCCGATACTGCGCTCTACATCGAAGCGGTCAACATGATGGCTCGCATCAACAACCTTGTTACCGACATTGAGGCCAACCCCAAGAAGTATTTCAAGTTTAGTGTGTTTTAGCCCATAAACGGGTTTTTCGTGGCCCGCGATGTAAGGCTTGGTTCTTAGTTGGGTGGGTCCATCGTCGGACGCGCCAACTTCAGCGCTGCACTGTTGTGTCAGGCCTTGAGTCCGTACCGACGGAATTGTGACCTGACACCGATAAATCGGCTTCTTACGCTTCGCGCGCAAGTCATGTCGCAACCATACGATGTCATGCTGAGCGCAGTCGAAGCATGAGCCCTACGGTGTAGGGATTCACCCTTCGACTGCGCTCAGGGTGACAGTGTCAGAACCGATTAGGTTCATTCTTCCAAGTCCCCTCTTGAGAGTCGGTTTAGGGGTGTGTTATTTGAGTCACTCGAAGAAGAAACACACACCGCACTTTGGGCACCACACGGTACCCCACCCAGAGGCCTTGCGGCGGGTGGGATCTTTAGGGGCTGTCTCGGACCTGGCAGTTGCGCTAGGTCCTTTCCCCCGCCACGGGCGGGGGCTGACACCCTGCGCGTTGATAAGCTGCAGGGTCACACCTTCACCTTTGGTGAAGCCAGGTCCCTGCTGAACGGCAAAGAACACACGTGGTGCACGAGGACGTACACCACGCACAAGAAAGACCGGGTGGATTCCGGCCTGCGCTGGAACGACAGAGTTGTGCTTCGACTCCGTTCAGGGTGAGGTGGGTGGTGCTCAGGGTGAGCTTGAAGGGGGAAGAACTGGATTCCGGCCTGCGCTGGAACGACAGAAGTGGCGCGCGGAGCGCGAGAAAGTGATTTATCACCGCGGAGCGCGAGAAAGTGATTTATCACCCTTCAACTCCGCTCAGAGTGAGGTTAGTGATAATTAGAGTTAGTTCTGCAACGTGGCGAAGCCACAAGAACAGGGCTTGACCCTGTCACCCCACGACTTTGAGGCGGGCGTACTTGGCCATGATCTTCTTGATACCGATACCGGTGAACATGATCTCCAATCGCAACGACTCACCGAAACCATCAGCCCCGACGATCTTACCACGACCAAAGGTCGGGTGTTGCACAATCCGTCCCGGTCTGAGCCCCGCGTGATCGTTGTCCCATTCGTAGTGTACGCCCTCCGGAACGGCCGCGTCGGTGGTTGAATCGCCGAATAGGCTGCGGGCGGGGGTCGGTCGATGAGTCCGGGTTGGTAATGTCTTTAGATTGACCGCATCGATCAATTCTTCGGGAATCTCTTTGATAAAGCGTGAGGGTATCGACATAACCTCACCAAACCGAAAGCGGCTGCTGGCCGTGGAAAGATAGAGCCGCTTGCGAGCGCGAGTGGCGCCCACATAGAAAAGACGCCGCTCCTCTTCGAGTTCCATGGGGTCATCCATGGCTCGTTGCAGCGGGAAGAGACCATCTTCCAAACCGACGATAAACACGCTGTCGTATTCCAGCCCCTTGGCTGCGTGCAGCGTCAACAGGGTCACTTTGTCCTCAGTCGCCTGGTAAGCGTCGAGATCGGTGTACAGCGAGATCGATTCCAGATAGTCGACCAGCGTTGTGGGACCGTTGGTGCGCGCGAAGGTCGCGGCGCCTTCGATGAAGGCTTCGATATTCTCCACGCGTGTCCGTCCGACAGTTTTGTCTTCATCCAGGAGGATACTGATCAGTTTCAGTTCGTCGACCAACTCCTGGGCAAACAGATCGATTGGCATTTCCTGATGTTTTTTGCGAAACCGTTCGACCAGGTCCACAAACGGCATCAGACGTCTCAAGATGGCCGCCAATTCAGGATAGGAATCCGCATTGGCAATGATCTGATAGCAGGAACGACTCTCCCGACGCGCCAACTCCATAATAACGCCGACCGACTTGGCCCCGAGACTCCGCTTGGGATAGTTGATGATACGTTGGAATGAAACGTCATCGAGCGGATTTGCGATCAGTTTCAAGTAGGCCAAAAGATCCTTGATCTCTTTACGCTGGTAGAAGGCGATGCCACCCACGATCTGGTACGGAAGATTGCGCCGACGCAGTTGTTCCTCAAAGGCGCGCGACTGAGCATTTGTGCGGTAGAGCACGGCCATTTCATTCAGCGGCGTGTCCAGACGTCCCTGATCAATGTAGTCCACGATCTTGGCCGCCTCGGTTTCGGCATTGTCAACGTATAGTAGCTTTACCGGATCGCCCACTTGTCCTGACGAGTGCAGAGTCTTCCCTTTGCGCGCTTCGTTGTGGGCTATAACCGCCGAAGCAGCTCCCAAAATCGTCTGTGTTGACCGGTAATTCTGTTCCAGCTTGATTACTTTTGCGCCGGGGTAGTCTTTTTCAAAATCGAGAATGTTGCGAATGTCGGCGCCGCGCCAGCCGTAGATCGACTGGTCCTCATCGCCGACGACGCAGACGTTGTGATGGGCTCCGATAATGTGTTTAAGCATCAGGTACTGGACATGATTGGTGTCCTGGTATTCGTCGACCATGACATATCGGAACCGATTCCGGTAGCGCTCGCCGACTGCCTTATTGTCTTTCAGCAGCAGCACCGTGTTGTACAGCAGATCGTCGAAGTCCATGCCGTTGCATTCGCGCAGGCGTTTTTCGTAGAGCAGATATATTCTGGCCGTGGTCTCTTCAAAGTAACCCGATGCCGATGAGGCGAAGACATCAGCCGAAGTCATTTGGTTTTTGGCGTTGGATATTTTGCGACGTTGCGCTTTGGGCGCAAACTGGTTGACATTCACGCCAAGCTCGGTTATGCAGGACTTGACCAGGCTGACCGAATCGATGTCATCAAAAATGGTGAACGACGTATCGTAGCCCAGTTCTCCCGCTTCACGCCTCAGGAGTCGGGCGCAAAAAGAGTGAAAGGTCGACACCGAGAGCTTCTCAATACAACCACCAAGCAGCGAGGCCACTCGCTGTTGCATTTCACCGGCCGCTTTGTTAGTGAAGGTTACGGCCAGAATCTGATACGGCTCAGCCAACCGTTCATAAAGTATATGAGCCAGCCGTCTGGTCAACACGCGCGTCTTGCCGGAACCGGCTCCGGCTATTATCAGAAGCGGCCCTTCAGTGGTGGTGACCGCCGCGCGCTGCGCTTCGTTGAGATCGTCCAGCAATCGGTTCATAATAACGGGGTTGAATATACACGGCGGTTGGTGATTAGCAATGACATTAAGTGTCCATTTTGACCAGAGTGGGTGTTTTTATTGGTAACCACCGCCCACGAAAAAACCCCCGACCTTCTGGTCGGAGGTTGATTGCTTGTGTGACGACCAAGGTCGTTCTGGACCCTACTCGTAAACGGATACCTGCTTGCGATCCTTGCCGACCCGTTCGAACTTGACCACGCCGGTCACTTTGGCGAACAAGGTGCAGTCTTTGCCCATGCCGACATTGTAGCCGGGTTTTATCTTCGTGCCGCACTGGCGCACGATTATCGATCCGGCCGGGATTGCCTGGCCGCCGTATACTTTGGTTCCCCGTCGCTGACCGTTTGAGTCGCGACCGTTCTTGGAAGAACCGACACCTTTCTTATGAGCCATACTGACCTCTATCTACTGAGCGTTCTTTTCTCAATACCTATAAGCTGTATATCGCCGGATTTCGCGGCAACTACAGCCGTCTATTATAACAATTCGGCGCCCAATTGCAAGCGAAATCTGTAACTGATTGTCGGGCAGGGGATTGATCGGAGTCGAGAGTGGGCGGTTGGAGCCAGCGTTTGTATAAGAGTAGCCAAGCGAAGGCAATTGGGTTATGTTGATCCGGAACTCAAGTGGAGGAATGATTATGCGACAACTGATTCTGGTGGTTCTCGCAATCGCTCTGCCATTGACCACTGCGATGCCCTGGGATGAGACCATCGTCGATACCGTAGAAACGCAGTGGCCGGATGGTCGACTCAGAGAACGGTATAACACGGTCTACACTGGAGGCAACGAGAGGACTTTCAAGGAAGGGCCGTATCGCTCATGGTATCAGAACGGGCAATTGGAATACGATGGTGCGTACGAGGATGATATGAAGGCTCTAACCTGGACAAGGTGGGATAGCGTTGGAAGAAAGATCGAGCAAGTGTCCTATCTCGCCGGGAAGAAGCATGGCAAAGAAGTCACCTGGCGTCCGAATCTGAAGATTCACAAGTTCTACCAATACCGAGACGGTGAACTTCATGGTAAGTGCATCCTGTATGATCCTTATTGGGACCTCGCTAATGGGGTACACCGTGGGTTCGAGGCAATCTGGTTCTATGTCGAGGGTGCTCTGCTCGCTACCCTCAAACCCCTGGATAGCACTTTCTTTCATGATGATATCTTTCATGCCAAGACCTACTACGATTCGGCCAAGGATGTCTTCGTCGAAAAGGACAAATGGGACCGGGAGTTCTATGTAGGCAAGCAAGTCGACGGCAAGAAGCACGGCAAGTGGATACTGTGGACTCCTGAGGGGGATAAGAAAAGAGTCGATTTTTATCAGAATGGCAAGTTACTGGAGTTTTGACCGTCACTGTGACACAAGAAAAAAACGGCCGAGTCTGAGACCCGGCCGCTGTATGTCAAAACATGTGCCTAAGCGATCAATTCGAGTTGGTGATCTCCGTCGGCGTGTCTTTCTTTGACGATGACGACTTGTCAAAGGTGAAGGTGAGTTGCTCCTCGGTTGCGCCCACAATCAGGTTACAGTCGCCGGCATACTGACCTCTGAGAATCTCCTCGGCCATTGGATCTTCCAGATACTTCTGCAACGCCCGCTTCAAAGGTCGGGCGCCGAAGGCCGGATCGAAACCCTTATCGGCCAGGAATTCGCAAGCCTCGGGCGTCAATCGGAAGCTGATTCCTTTTTCAGCCATCCGTGTGGCAATATCGGCCACCAGGATGTGAATGATCTCCTTGATATGATCACGATCGAGCGAGTGGAAGATGAGCGTTTCATCAATCCGGTTGAGTAGTTCCGGATTGAACATCTTCTTCAGTTCTTCCTTGATTTTCTTTTCCATGTTCTCGTGAGTTGCGTCAACCTGCTGAGCATCAAACCCGACCGTCTTGCCGTCACGAAGCTGCCGGGTACCCACGTTCGAGGTCATGATGACCACGGTGTTTTTGAAATCGACCTTGCGACCGAACGAGTCGGTCAGCGATCCATCGTCGAACAACTGCAGGAGAATATTGAAAACATCGGGATGGGCCTTTTCGATTTCGTCCAGGAGCACGACCGAGTACGGTTTGCGACGGACCTTCTCGGTCAACTGGCCGCCTTCTTCGTAGCCGACATAGCCGGGAGGAGCACCGATCAAACGCGACACGGCAAACTTCTCCATGTACTCAGACATGTCGATACGAATCAGCGAGTCGACATCATCGAACAAGAACTGCGCCAGTGATCGGGCCAGTTCGGTTTTGCCTACACCGGTAGGTCCCAGGAACATGAAGGCGCCAATGGGTCGCCGCGGATCGGCCAGCCCCGCGCGGGCACGGCGGATCGCCTTGGCAATAGTGGCTAGCGCATCGGCCTGTCCGATGATGGTCTTGCCAAGTTCTTCTTCCATTCTAAGTAGTCGTTTAGACTCGCTTTCCTCCAGGCGGAACAGCGGGATGCCGGTCATCTTGGCCAGCACTGTTGCCACCTCATCATCGGTAAGAATGATTTTCTGTTCTTCGCGGGCGGCTTCCCAGTCTTTCTGCATCTGATCGAGCTTGTCCTTTTTGGCCTTGATCTCGTCGCGTAGTTGGGCGGCGGTTTCAAAGGCCTGGTTCTTGACCGACTGCTCTTTCTTCTGTTGCAGTTCGACAATCTCATTTTCGGTCTCTGAGAATTCCGGTGGTCGTGTGTAGCTTGACAGATGCGAACGCGAACCGGCTTCATCGATCAGGTCGATAGCCTTGTCCGGTTGGAATTTGCCGGACACATAGCGGTTCGACAGCTTGACCGCCGCCTCAATGGCTTCATCGGAAATGGTCAATTGATGATGCTCTTCATACTTATGACGGAGGCCTGAGAGAATCTTGATAGTATCTTCTTCGCTCGGCGGCTCAACCATCACCGTTTGGAAACGGCGTTCCAGTGCGCCGTCCTTCTCGATATACTTGCGATACTCGTTCAGGGTCGTGGCGCCGATACAGCGGAGTTCGCCTCGCGACAATGACGGCTTGAAAATGTTCGAGGCATCCAGCGATCCTTCGGCGCCACCGGCGCCGACGATTGTATGCAGCTCATCGATAAAAATGATAACATCGTTGGCGTTGATAATCTCGGTCATGACCGCTTTGAGACGCTCTTCAAACTGACCACGGTACTTGGTTCCCGCGACCAATGAGGCCATATCCAGAGTTACCACTCGTTTGTTTTCAAGAATTTGCGGGACACGGTTCTCCACGATGCGCTGGGCCAGCCCCTCTACAATGGCTGTCTTGCCGACGCCCGGTTCACCAATCAGCACCGGGTTGTTCTTCTTGCGGCGGGAGAGTACCTGCGCCACTCGTTCGATCTCCTCATGGCGACCGATAATAGGATCCAGTTTGCCGCGGCGGGCCAGTTCGGTGAGGTCACGGCCGAAATGATCCAGGGCGGGAGTTTTCGATTTCTTACGCTTCTTCTTGAACGACGAAGGCTTGCCGTTCTGGACATTCTTGAGTTCTTCGTAGGCTTCTTTGTAGTCGATCTCATAGGTGGAAAGCACTTGGGCGGCCACCCCTTCCTCGTCCTTAAGGAGGGCCAGCAGAATGTGTTCGGTGTCGATATCCTTGGACTTCAGCGCCCGCGCTTCCTGGCCGGAAACTTCCAGCGTCTTTTTGGCCCGTGCTGTTAGAGGAAGCTGGCCCATTGTCATGGTGCCACCGGCCGGCTGAACCACATCCTCAATCGAGGCTTTCAGGTCGCTCAGTTCCAGGCCGAGGTTGGCGATGATTTCCGTGGCTGTCCCTTCACCCAGGCGTATAAGCCCCAGCAGGAGATGCTCGGTTCCAATATAATCATGTCGCAAGCGGGCTGCTTCGTCGCGAGCGAATTCAATCGCCTTGCGCGCTTGCTCTGTGAACATCTCATTCATGCGTTGTATCCTTCCTCTGTATGTTCAACGAAAAACTTTTCTGCAAATCCATAAGTCAACATTTTCTGAGTCCATCAGTTCTCGAACTTCCGCAATTTCTCACGCACCATCTGGGCCCGCACGAAGTCACGACGGGTAGCATCCATCTCACGACCGTAGTATTTTTGCAGGTGCGACGGTTGCGACAAGAGCAGGATTTCATTCACAAGAGCAACGTCCAGAAAATCGATGATTTTCATGGCGTGCCCCAGACGCACCGCCGACAGGAGGTTCATGACCTCTTCGGATGTCAGCACGCGGGCGTGTTTGAGTATCCCATAGGCTCGCCAGATTTTGTCTTCGATCATATCGGCCGCCTCGTTGACCAGTCGCTGACGAGCGCCGGCTTCATTCTCGATAATCTCGTCGGCCACTCGGTTGATCTGCCTTAAGGTTTCATCTTCGGAGACACCGAGCGTTGTCTGGTTGGAAAGTTGAAAAAGATTCCCCAGCACATCGCTGCCTTCGCCGTAGAAACCGCGCACAACCAGGCCGCTTCGGGTGATATGCGAGATGACTTTGTCTATTTCGCGTGTCAACACCAGACCCGGCAGGTGTATCAAAACCGAAGCGCGCATGCCGGTGCCGACGTTGGTGGGGCAGGCGGTGAGATACCCGAAATCGGGATCGTAGGCATACTCCAGGTGGCCGGAAATCTCAGCATCGTAGGTCGTAGCCAATTTGTAGGCGCCTTCAGGGTCGAGACCGGGAGAAAGCGCCTGGATTCTCAGATGATCCTCTTCGTTGACCATGACCGACAACCGTTCCTGGGGATCGATGTACAGCGCTTTGGAACTTTCGCCATTAAGAAAGCCGGGAGATATCAGGTGACGCTCGACCAGGAAATCCTGATCCAGTTTGCTCAGGTCGGTCGCCTTGTAGTATAGTCCCTCCGACAACAATTTGGAACGAGCTCGCGTGGAGTCGAAGTAATTTACGATCCTATCACGCGTGGCGCTGTCGGCCGACCCGGGAAACTGACACCCGGCGACATTACGGGCCAGACGGACACGGCTTGAGAGAACCACCAGCGACTCTCTGCCTTTCCCGGACAACCAGGCGGCCGGGGTTCGGGCCATTTCTTCAAACATCGTTTCCACTCTATGTCCTCACGTTAGCTTTCGACCGAAAAGGAATCCCGCATCGTTTTGAGCTTGTCGCGGATTTCTGCCGCCCGCTCAAAATCTTCGGCCTCGACCGCCTTTTTCAGTTCGGCTTCAAGCCGTTCTTCTTCTTTGACGGGAATGGCCGGATCGTTATCGTCGCCTGAGTCGGTAACGGGCGCTTCGACAATCGGCGCTTTACCCCGGTGCAAAGAAGCGCCGTGGATCTTCCTCATTATCTTTTCGAGATCACCGCGAAATGTCTTATAACACTCGCCGCATCCAAACCGACCCTGCCGTGCGAACTCATCGAAGGCCAGGCCGCAGTTGGGACATGACACCGTGCTTACCGGCAGCTGCGCGCCCGCCTTGGGAATGCTCTGGGCCAGCCCGGAGAGAATCTCGGCCAGCGGGAAAGGTGCATTCTCCAGCGGGGAATGGAAGCCGCGGGCAGCCGCGCAGTCCTTACAAAGCGACAGCATCGTTTTGTCATTGTTCACGATTTGCGTGATCTGCACATGTGCTTCGCGCTTGTTACAGTCCTGACATAGCATACTCATCACCTGCGCGTAATATGGTCAAAAACCTTACCGTCAACAATCTGTGTCTCACTGTCGCATCGGTCAGCGAGTTCCCGGTTGTGCGTTGCAATAAGAAAAGTGGTGTCGTTTTCTGCGTTTAGCTCAAAAAGCAGGTCGTGAAGCCGGCGGCCGGTGGACGTATCCAGATTACCCGACGGTTCATCGGCCAGCACAATCTTTGGATCATTGGCCAGAGCACGAGCGACCGCCACTCTTTGTTGTTCACCACCCGACAATTGCTTCGGGCGATGGCTTGTTCTATCTCTTAAACCCACCAGTGTCAGAAGTTGTTCCGCCTTGGCTTTGGCCTCGCCTCGCTTTCGATTGGCCACTAAAGAAGGTATCATCACATTCTCAAGGGCGGTGAAGTCGTCCATCAAGTAGTGAAACTGAAACACAAAGCCTACTGTTTCGTTTCGAAACTGAGCCAGTTCTGTTTCACTTTTGTCGACCAGCGAGACACCGGCTACTTCCACCTTGCCCTGGGTTGGTCGATCCAATCCGCCCAGGATATGCAGCAAAGTCGACTTCCCGACACCGGATGCACCCGTCATGGCAGCCATCGATTTACGGCGGAAACCCAGCGAAAGCCCTTTTAACACCGGGAGGATGCCGTTGGCTGTGTTGAACTGCCTGTGTATGTCGGTAGCCGACAGGATCAAATCTTTGTCATCCATATTCAAGCGTTTGCCGTCCTATGTTTTAACCCAACCCGGGTTATACTACTATTTTCGCCACTTTTCAGCAAAGGTTTAGTTTCGCACTCAAAAACATCGACTTATTGCCTCACAATGTCGACCACCGAGAGTCGCGCCGCCCGGGTGGCCGGATATAGCGCCGCCAGAAAACAGATGAACCCAGCCACCGCCCCGGACGCCAAAAAGTCAAACCACCGCGCTTCAATCGGCAGGTAGCTGATAAAGTAGATATCAGGTGGCAACGATATCAGTTCGTAGCTGTTCTGTACCCAAGCTGCTGCCAAGGCCAAAGCCCAGCCGCCTACCACACCGACTGAGGCAATGGTCAGACCGTTCAACACGAATATCTTGCGCACCTTGGCCGGGGTCAGACCGATTGTCTTCAAGATGCCGATGTCGGAGCGCTTCTCCATGGTCAGCATTACCAGGGTGGAGATTATCGAAAAAGCTGCCACTACCACAATCAAAATGAAACCCAGGAATAATATCTTCTTTTCTATGGCGATCCAGGAGAAGAGGTTTTTGTGCAGGATGTTCCAGGGCACAACATCGTAGCGATACTCGAGGATGGAGTCGATCACCGGCGTGACATATTCCGCATCATATATGTCGGTCAGCTTAAGATGTGCCGCCGTGACAGCATGGCCGGTTTTGAACAGTTTCTGCGCGTCGGCCAGCGCTATATAGGCCATCTGGGCGTCGAATTCATACATCCCGGTTTCCAGAATGCCGGAAATCTGAAACTTGGCCACGCGCGGGCGTGAACGTTTCTGCAAGTCCTCACCTCGAATGGAATACAGCCAGACAGGCTCACCCAGGTACACACTCAATCGTTCGGCCAGATGGCTGCCAATGATCATGCCGGGCACGGTGTCGCTGTCGATCATTTTCGGTTCGAAGGAACACTCGCCGACCTTCATGTCTCTTGCGATATTGGAAGTCTTCTTCTCCATTTCCAAATCCACACCGCGCAGAATTATGCCGTCACCGGCTGACGCCGACTGGATAGCCACTTTGTAGTAGATAAACGCCGAGGCGGCCACGACACCGTCAACCGATTCCAATTGATCGACCAATTGCTCGTACTCTTCAATAAGTTCGTGGTGCAGTGGGAAGATCGATATGTGCGATGTGGTGCCCAAAAGCCGTGAACGAATCTCGCGCTCGAAACCGTTGTGCAGTGACATCACAAAGCAGACGACGGCCACCCCCAGTGTCACACCGACCATCGTGATCCAGGTGGATACCGAAAGAAACGCATGCCCGCTTCTCAGATATCTTCCGGCAACGAATCTCTCCAGACTCATACAACCACGCACTGTCCGGGCCGATTGCCCACCAACCGGCTCGGAGTCCTTCCTTTCACCGGCAAGATAGGGGAGCCGACTTATTAAAGGCAACCAGTTTAACTTCCTGCGAGAAGCTCAACTTGACACGTATTATATGTTTGTATAGCTTAGCGGGTGCCGCAAAGTTGGCGCGCGCAATACAAGGAGTTTTGGACCGACCAATGAGATAATCAGGTGAAGGCGCCTGATGGAGTTCTAAATAAAGGGAGTTACGGTATGTGGGAATTTGACGCCGATTGCACCGTTCTGGTGGATGGAAGCCCTCGCGTCATGAAAGTCCGGATCGCCAAATCGGTTTGGCAGAAGGCCAACGCGAAGAGCCGGACGACGGCCTTAACGATGCTCAAGGGTATAACCATACCGTTGGTCAGAGTCTGGGAAACAGGCTTGCGATTCGACAACACGCAGCACCGTTGGGTGCTCAACACCGGATTCGGACATCAGTTCGAGTCATCCATCTACGGTCGCACGGACGAGTTCGAAATAGACTTCAGCTACTGGCGCTAACCACCGCCCGGAAAGTCTTCTCACTCCTGCGAAAGTGGGACTCTATCTTCCTTGTGCCGTCATGCGACTTTGCGTGACGGCTCTTTGCAAGTCGGGGACCGCATGCTCCTGACAGGCAAGCCACAGGTAGCCGTCTCATGCCTTCAGGCCGTGTCGCAATCGTGTGAACCGGTGGTTCTTGAGGTTGCTCTCTCACAACACGATGCCGAAAATCGCAGGGTCACAATCCCGACTGCGTCGAGATCAGAACCCTGCGACACCCCCTTCATGACACAGCCTGCTTGTTTGGAGCGGATGTGTCCACACCCAAACCGGGTTTGAGGCGGCCACCCAACCGACAAACGTCGCCTGACGACCTCATGCTGAGCGGAGTCGAAGCATACACTCTTCGACTGCGCTCAGGGCGGTCCTTCGAACCAGAAGTTTCGACCCCAAATCTCCGTCTACTGAGTTGGCAAGTTGGGATGATTTTCCTTGTGCCTCCCCGTGTCGTCTGCTATCCTCTCGCTAATAAAACTGGTGGGTGGCCGCCTCAGATCATATTTGGGGCGGCGGGCAAGCCCGTTTTTTGCGCTCCGCGCGTGCTGCCGTAAGAAGTGCTTGCGTGAGTAACAAGGTGCGAAGCACAAAAAGTGATTTATCACCCCCAAACCGAGTTTGAGGGTGCCACCCATCGGACGAACGCCGCCTGTCAACCTCATGTTGAGCGGAGTCGAAGCATGCACCATTCGACGGTGCTCAGGCTGACAAGAAAAACACAACTTCGAAAGATGACAGAACAGTGAACGCCAAAAAACAACAGAACGCGATTGCACCGACCAGGCAGGAAGACTACCCCGAGTGGTACCAGCAAGTCATCAAAGCGGCAGATATGGCCGAAATGTCCAGCGTGCGCGGATGTATGGTTATCAAGCCCTGGGGATACGGCATCTGGGAAAAACTCCAACGGGGGATGGATGATCTGATAAAAGAGACCGGGCATGAGAATGCGTACTTTCCGTTGTTTATCCCGCTCAGCTTCATGGAACTGGAGGCCGGGCACGTCGAGGGGTTTGCCAAAGAATGCGCTGTTGTTACGCACCACCGACTTGTCGAAAAAGAGGGGCGTCTGGTGCCGACCGGTGAGTTGGAAGAGCCGCTAATCGTGCGTCCGACCTCGGAGACTATTATAGGACGGTCGTTCGCAAAATGGATTCAGTCCTATCGCGACCTGCCGCTGTTGATCAACCAGTGGGCCAATGTCGTGCGCTGGGAGATGCGTCCGCGGATTTTCCTGCGCACGACCGAGTTCCTCTGGCAGGAGGGGCACACCGCGCATTCAAGCGAGAAAGAGGCGCGCGAGGAAACCTTGATGATACTGCACGACGTCTACCGCAAGTTTGCTGAGGAGTCTCTGGCCCTGCCGGTGTTGGTCGGTGAAAAAACCGAAGCCGAACGATTCCCCGGCGCCGTGGCCACATATTGTATCGAGGCTATGATGCAGGATCGCAAAGCGCTGCAGGCCGGTACCTCGCACTATCTCGGCCAGAATTTTTCGCGTGCCTTTGAGATTCAGTTCTCCAATGCCGAAGGTGAGGTTGAACTGGCGTATACCACCTCGTGGGGCGTGTCGAGCCGATTGATTGGCGCCGTTATCATGGTCCACGCCGACGATGACGGTCTGCGTTTGCCGCCTAAGATAGCGGCGAAACAGGTGGTGATAATCCCCATGCTGAACAAAGCAGGCACCGAAGAACAGGTGCTGGCCTATGCCAACGCTGTGGCCGATGACATCCGCAAGCAATCCTGGGCCGGACAGCCGGTGAGTGTACAGGTCGACGCACGTGACATGCGTCCGGTCGACAAAAAGTGGCAATGGGTCAAACGGGGTGCGCCGATCCGAATTGAGATAGGTCCCCGCGATATGGAATCGGATTCTGTCTTTATGGGCCGTCGTGATCGTTCGGTCAAAGCAGCCGAGTCGGTCGGTCGCGACCAGGTCGCTGAAACGGTAGTGACAGCGCTCGGCGAGATTCAACGGAATCTCTTTGACCAGGCGCTGGCTCTTCGTGAGGAACACACTCACACTGATATCACCGACTTTGCATCGTTCGAGGCGTTCTTTGCACCGGATAACAGTGAGAAACCTGAGATACACGGGGGGTTCGTGCTGGCCAAGTATTGTGACAACCCGGAGTGCGAAGATAAAGCGGCAAAGCTCAAGGTTACGATCCGTCTCATGCCGCTTGATCAGAGTGGCACCGATGGTACCTGTGTCATCTGCGGCGGCCCGGCCAAGACCGACGCCATTTGGGCCAAGTCGTATTGAGCCCATAAATGGGTTTTTCGCTTCGCGGCGACAGGCAAGAATGTTCTCCGCGCCCCTCTGTCATTCCCGCGAAGGCGGGAATCCATTTTCGCTTAGTAGGGTGGGTCCGTCTTCGGACCCGCCTAATCTGGCAGGATCACAGGGATCCTGCCCTACGAAGACTGATCAGCACCCTGTAGATTGGTCATTCTGGCGAAGGCCAGAATCCAGTCTTTGTTTGAAGAGAATCCCGCGAAGCACGAAGATGTGATTTATCACCGCGAAGAGCGGGATGTCGAAACCACAGGGGTTTCGACCTACTGTTTTGAAGACTCACCGGAAGCACCCATCCACCTCACCCTGAGCAGAGTCGAAGGGTGAATCTCTTGTACTGTCTTCCGCCCCAAACCGGGTTTGAGGCGGCCACCCGTCGCGCGTATGCAACGTCACCCCGAGCTGAGTCGGGGGACGAGTTCCAAGTGGCGTTGGGCGACCCCGCCCGACCCCTGCAGGTATCTACACAAAGAGAAGGCGAGCCATCCGGCTCGCCTTTGCGAAATCGATACGGAATCTGGTCCGCTACCCTACATGCGTCGGTTTGCGCGTAGTGTCGATCTGGCCCGATGAGGGCATACCACCACCGGTAGCCCCGCCGCTGAACGCCATCACGCCAATCGCGACGAAATTCAAAAACGGGACCAGCACCAGGAATCCCCAAACCGGGGAGTGGCCGGCCGCTTTGGCTGTTTCCATCCACATTATGGCGAAACAGATGATATTCACCACCGGCACCAGGCAGAGTACAAACCACCACCAGTCCTTGTTGGCCATTTTGATTAACAGGAATGTGTTGGCGATCGGAATGAACGACCACCATGCCTGGTCGGCGCAGCCAACTTTCTGCGCAATCTTAAACTGTGAAAAAGCAAAGTAGAAGTAGACAGCCAGGATGATCAACACACCCATCATGCCAAATCCACTGCCGTCATTTGCGGCATCGTACATACTGTCCTCCTGCGTTAGAGAAACACGATTCTAACCGTTTGGATTTTTTCGATCTGCTACCTATCTATGTCGACCGATTCACCAACAGCCTTTAAGACTTTCCCGGAATGTAACACAATGTGTCACACGAGGTTATGGGCCGTCCTGCGGGCAAATTTCGAGCCCGTGGGCTTATCCCCTGTCAGCTTCGGTTTAGAGGGGTTTGGTTGTCGCCCACTTCAGGAAGGTGGCGGGTTCGAAGACGGACCCGCCCTACTTATTTCGGCTGTGCCTACTTTTGGCGCTGTCAGCTTCACTTTTGACCTGTATCACAATCTCCGTTCCCGGTTTCCGCTTGTTAAGTCCATCTTTGCCGCCTATCTTGGCCGGCATGAGTTTGACCCGGCAGAAGATCCAACAAGCCCATCGGCTTCTTGGGGAACTGGAGATAGACCTGTGGCTGATGGCCGTACGCGAAACATCGATCATGGCCGACCCACTTTTGTCGCTGGTGGTTGGACATCAGGCAACCTGGCAGTCGTTTTTCTTTTACACGCGCGAGGGTGATGCTATCGCCTTGGTGGGCAATCTGGATGTGGAGGATTACAGACGTTGCGGTTGGTTTACCGAAGTAACAGCCTACACCGAAGGTGTGCGCGATGACTTTCGCAAAACCATCGAACGACTAAACCCGTCGCGGATTGCGCTCAATTACTCTCCGGACAATCCGGCTGCCGACGGTCTGACGCACGGCATGTATCTTACTATACTGGGCTACCTGGACGGGACCGACTTCGCCGACCGGCTGGTGTCGGCTTCCGATGTTTGCACAAAGCTCCGCGCGAGAAAACTCGATAGCGAAGTCGACCTGGTGGCCCGGGCTGCCGTGTTGGCCGATCAAGCATTCAAAAACGTGGTTCCGGAATTCGGCACCGCCATGACCGAAAAGGAAATCGGCGCCGTCATCGATGCTGAGATTGATCGCTTAGGTTCAGCTAATTCCTTTGGCACTATAGTCAACGCCGGCGACAAAACATCGCCGGGACATGGTTTGCCGACCGATGCCAAACTGGAGCCGGGTGATCTTTTGCACGTCGATTTCGGCGCTCGGATCGAAGGCTACTGCTCAGACCTGCAACGACTGGTGTACTTTCGTCGCCCCAATGAAGCTGGACCGCCAGAACATCTGAGCGAGGCGTTCGAACAGGTGCGTGACATCATCACCGAGACGGCCGGCCGCGCTCAACCGGGTGCCCGTGGTTTCGAGATCGACGCCATTGCCCGCGAAATGCTCCTGGATAACGGCTATGCCGAGTACCAACATGCGCTGGGACATCAGCTGGGCCGCGCCGTTCACGATGGCGGCGCGATAATCGGACCTAAGTGGGAGCGTTATGGCAAGACAGCGGAAATGAAGCTGGAAGCAGGCAACGTTTTTACACTTGAACTTGAAATCAACCTGCCGGGAATCGGTTGTGTCGGTCTGGAAGAGGATGTGCTGATAGTGGATGGCGGAGCAAGGTTTCTATGCCCCCGGCAACTCGAGTTGATCGTAGTTTGAAGTTTCTAGCCGTTTTTATAGCAGCCTTTCCACGGTGTTGTGCGTGGTGTACGTCCTCGTGCGCCACCTGGATGCCGGGGCAGACGAGGGCGTCTGCCGCCCACAGAATCAGCCTCGTAGCTATCGGCGTGGCGATCATCGCAGCCGGATGCGGTCCACCCAAACCGGCTCATGAACGAGCCGCGATCTGTCAACCCTATAGTACCATGGTAGAAACCAATGACGGCAGCATGAAAATCGGGTGGAAAACCGATTGTGATCGTCTGATCAGCGGCTACAACATCTACATCAGTCCGACTTCAATTGAACGATTCGCGGACACTTCTGCGTTGCCGTTTGAACCGCACAACGATGTCGTTTATCCCGGTGACACCGACCCGGACGACGGGATAATCTACTATGAGGCTACCAATCTTAACAACGGTGTGTTGTACCAGGTAGCCGTGCGCGTTGTCTTTGCGGATCGGACGTTGTCGTCACCATCCGAGCCGATTGGCGGTTTGTGTGGTCCGCAAGGAGAGTTCGAACTTGTTCGGCGATACTCAGGAGCCCTGGACGGTTTTTCGTTGGCCCAGGGTGTGCATGTAAGGGCCGACAATATCGATAATGATCTTTATTACTATTCCAAAGACGGCGCGCACTTCATTGCCTCTCCTTCACGCCTGGACAGTTTTCTGCGACACAACCTGTTCTGGCCGGCGTCGAACCCTGAGTTGGATTGGGAAACAGAAGACTTTCGAAGTGGCCTGGCTCCCAAGCAGGCCGCCAACCGCGTGGAGGTCCGGGAGGGTGACTCCATTCGGATGTTGACGTCCGAGGGTCATTGGGCGATGATCAAAGTGCTGAAAATCGACGCTGACAACGGACAGGGGGCAGTGCGACTCAGCTACACCTTCTGGCCGCTGGGTGATGGCCCCCGTCGGTAGAGGCTTGCAATGGGCCTTATCAGTGGCCCGATACACGTCGAACTCTGAAAGACCATGGGGCTTAAGCCGGTCCTGATGTCGCCGATAAACTGAAGGAACGGCTCGGTCGGCCGAGTGAAAGCCGCGTCGCGAAGTCGTAAATATCGGGTTGCCAAGGGCCATCGGTAGTGGTAATATACTGGGCAGCCAGGAGGCCTTAACCGAACAGCAGGCAGGAAAGCAAGTGGAGTTCAACAAGGATAGTTTGAAGATTGACGCCAAGGCGGTCGTCGATGAAATGTGCACGACCATCCTCGAACAGATACGCGGAAAGCTGAAAAAATCAGGCGCTGTGATCGGTATTTCCGGTGGGATAGATTCATCGGTGGTGGCAGCTCTGTGCGCCCGGGCTTTAGGCCCCAAGAAAGTGGTCGGGATCATGATGCCGGAAACCGATTCAGCATCGGAAAGCGCCGACCTGGCCGGAATCCTGGCTACAAAGTTCGGATTCGAAACAGTCATGGAGAACATCTCGCAGGGTCTGGCCGGTCTGGGTTGCTACGAACGTCGTGATGAAGCAATCAAGTCCGTCTTTCCGGACTTCAACGATTCCTGGAAAACCAAGATTGTCAACCCCGGGAACATCCTCGACAAAAACACATTCAATTTCTTCAATCTCGCCGCCGAGACCGATACGGGCGAGGCCCTCACCAAACGCATGCCGTTGAAAGCCTACCTACAGGTGGTAGCTGCTTCAAATCTCAAGCAGCGGCTTCGCATGACCACCCTATACTATCATGCCGAGTTGCGCAATTGGGCGGTGGTCGGCACCGGCAACAAAGATGAACACCAGCAGGGTTTCTTTGTCAAGTACGGCGACGGCGGGGCCGATCTGAAGCCGATCGCCCACCTGTACAAAATCCAGGTGTACCAACTGGCCGAGTTTCTCGGTGTTCCCAGCGAAATCATCGAACGCACACCCACCACCGACACCTATTCGGCCGAAGTTACTCAGGAGGAGTTCTTTTTCGGTCTGGACTTTTACAATATGGATATGCTCTGGTACGCCATGGAGAACGATGTCGAGCCGGCCAAGGCTGCTTCGGTACTCGGTTTGACCGAAGAGCAAGTGGAAAAAGCATACGCCAATATCAACCGCAAGATTGTTGCGACAGAATATCTGCGGATGAGTCCGCTCGAAATCGTTTAGATGGATTGCAGACTGACAAAGTCGAGCCAATCCAATCTGTAATCCAGTCTGGTTAACGCGATGTGTGGGATTGCCGGATACTTCAAACTGAATTCTAATACTTTACCCGACGAACAACTGATCGGTCGCATGGTGAACATCATGCGACACCGTGGCCCGGACGAATTCGGTGTCTATCTTGACGACAATTGCGTCCTGGGTCATGCACGGTTATCGATAATCGATCTTACTTCCGGCTCCCAGCCGCTTTGCAACGAGGACGGATCGCTGTGGATCGTATACAACGGGGAGGTCTATAACTATATCGAGTTGCGAGAAGAACTAAAGACGGCCGGGCATCACTTCCGGACCCAGTCGGACACTGAAGTAATTGTCCACGCCTGGGAGCAATGGGGGCGCGATTGTCTGGACAGATTCAACGGACAGTTCGCTTTTGCGATTTATGATCGAAACAAAAGGTCGCTCTTTGTGGCCCGCGACCGTTTGGGGATTCGCCCGGTTTTCTATACCGTGCATGATGGCCGTTTTGTTTTCGCCTCAGAAATAAAAGGGATATTCTGTGATCCGTCGATCCAGCCTTGTCTGGATTACAAGGGGCTGGACGAGATTTTCACCTGGTGGACAACGACGCCGCCTCGGACAGCCTTTGAAAGGATCAGCGAGCTTCCGGCCGGAAGTTTTCTCCAAATCAAAGAAGAACAGATTGAGAGCGGACGCTGGTGGGATATGAGTTTCCCAACTGAATTCGACCGCTCCCGGTCGTCGGATTCATGGGCGGAGGAGTTGCACGAACTACTGGTCGATGCCGTTCGCCTGCGTTTGCGAGCTGATGTACCGGTCGGCGCCTACCTTTCCGGTGGCTTGGATTCATCGGCGACAACAGCGCTTATCCGGCAGTTCACCGATAACCGGGTGGAGACATTCTCGATAGCTTTTCAGGACAAAGCTTACGACGAATCAGGCTACCAGCGGGAAATGGCTGACTATCTGGGTACCAATCACCACCAGGTTTCCTGCACCTATCAAGACATTGCCACGAACTTCCCGCACGTAATCCGTCATGCCGAGCGTCCGATACTCAGAACGGCCCCGACTCCGTTGTACATGCTGTCTGAGTTGGTCCGTGGCAACAATTTCAAAGTGGTTCTCACCGGTGAAGGGGCGGATGAAATATTCGGTGGCTATGATCTGTTCAAAGAGACACTCGTGCGCAAGTTCTGGTCACGTCAGCCTGATTCGGAATGGCGTCCGCTTTTGCTGCGAAAGCTCTATCCGACCCTGCCGTTGTCGCCGGGGCGGGCTCGGTTTTACCTTGAAACTTTCTACAAGGCCGGTCTGTCGGAGTCCGATGCCTGGCTGTTCTCGCACCAGCCGCGCATCAACACCACGGTCAAACTGAAGGATTACTTCACCGATGAGGCTAAGCAGCGAATCGGCGATCATGACTCGCTCGAAGCCTTCGGCCGGGACCTGCCCGACCAGTTTCAGGATTGGCATCACCTACTGCGGGCTCAATTCCTGGAGGCGAAATCGTTGCTTTCGGGCTACCTTTTGTCGTCTCAGGGAGACCGCGTGTCGGCGGCCAATTCTGTTGAGGGACGTTACCCGTTTCTGGATCACCGGGTGGTCGAACTGGGATCGCGGATTCCTCCCTGGCTGAAGATTCGCGGTTTGAACGAGAAAGCGATCTTGAAACGAGCCATGAAGAAAGAACTGCCGCCAAGGATAGTGGAGCGCGTCAAACAACCATACATGGCGCCAGACTCCAATAGTTTCTTCTGCGAGGATCCACCGGCCTATGTCGAAGAGATGCTTTCGGAAGAGTGTCTTGCCCGGACCGGCTTGTTCAAGCCGGAGGCCGTGGCCAAACTGAGAACGAAGTGCGCTCGACTTTCGCACGCTCATTTGTCGTTTAAGGACAACATGTCGTTCATTGGCATACTTTCGACCCAGTTGTTGGTGCAGCAGTTTATCGATCAGTCGGAAAAGCCTACAGCCCTTGAGCAAAACGAGTTTTCCGTCCGATATGACTATCGCAGCGGTGTAGCCGACTCCGGTCGGCAAAATCCCGGGGAAAGACACTTGCCTCGTTAAGGGCTTTACTGTAAATAGGTTTTGTCGATAACTTTAAGAGACCGGGCTCTGGCCGACGTACTAAGTTCATGACCAGGAGGTTCGATTGGACGCTCGAACACAACTGAAAGAGTTCGTTGTAGAAAACTTCATGATGGGACAGGATGCCTCCGAATTGTCGGACTCCGGATCACTTCTGGAGCTTGGCATTATTGATTCTACCGGCGTGCTCGAACTGGTCGGATTCCTTGAAGAAACCTATCAGTTCACGGTCGACGATGACGATCTGGTACCGGACAACCTGGATTCCATCGACAACCTGGTTAAGTTCGTCCAGCGAAAGAACGGTTCCTGATACTTCCCTTGTGTCCCACGCAGACACGAAAACCTCAACTTGAGTCTTGCCGAAATGTCAGAGAAGGCCGCATATTCTCTGTTCGTTTCCGGCCAACCAAAACAAGCCCCTCAACTTTCCCTTTTTGTAGTTGCCTTCATATACGGGTGGCGGTAGCATTACTGTACAGGTGTGGTAAGCCGATAGAAGGTTTATGATCAGATTGGTTGTCAAAAGATTCCTTTTGGTGTGTGGTGTCGTTTGCACGTTACCGCTTATCCTGCTCACCTGGCTGGAGGCAGCCATTATGGGTCGGCGATACGAGCGCGTGTACGGCGCCTGCAAAGAGATTTTGTCGCTTTTTCCAACGATAGTCGGCCAATACTTCAGGCTCGGTTTCTACCTGGCCACCTGTCGCAATGTGTCTCCCGATGCCAGTTTCATGCTGGGCAGTATGTTGTCACACCGTGACGTCAGCGTGGCCTCGGGTGTGGTTCTGGGCGTCTACACGATTATTGGCTGTGCCGATATTGGGCCCAACGTGCTTTTTGGCGCACGCGTCTCGGTTATCAGCGGCAAATATCAGCACGGGCGACCGGATGAACGAACTTCTGATCAAACCGCCACCGAACAGTACGATCTGATCACAATCGGCGCCAATAGTTGGATTGGGCAGGAAGCAATCGTAATGGCCAACGTGGGGGAAAACTGTACTGTCGCGGCCGGTGCCGTGCTTTACAAAGATGCGCCGGATAACTGCACATTCATGGGCAACCCGGCCCGGAAAGTAAATCTTTAGGCAGTGAAAAGAATCAAATAGAAGGAATGGATGTCATGCGATACTTCTGGATACTGGTGCTGGCCGGTTCGCTGCTTTTGAACATTGTAGCGATTTGGGCCTTTTTCAATTATGTCAAGTACGGCGGCTCGCCGCTGGGAGATATCAAACGCAAACTGACCGGTACGACCAAACAGTCGGCTCCGAGGGTCGCTTATGCTCAGGAAAACGCTGAACTCCTGGCGAAGATCGAACGAGGTGAAGCTGATTCGTCGCGCATCGTTTTTCTGGGTGCCTCGATTACCCAACGTTGGGACTTCGAGAAGTTTTTACCTGAGTTTCCGCTTGTCAATAGGGGTGTCGGCGGACAGTTGGTGCCCGGAATCCTGGCGCGCTACAAGCGAGACGTGCTGGAGCTTGACCCCAAGGCTGTGATAATCAAGTTTTGTTCGATCAACGTCCGGCCGCAGATGCCCAACAAGGTTCTCGAAGATGGCATGACCATGTTGGCGCAGTTGGCCCACTCGAATGACATCGTGCCGATTGTGTCGACGATAATTCCGTCGGGCAAACCAGAGGCGCGGATCGGCGATTTTTCTGTGGCCGACAGTCTCTCAAAGTTCAACGACTGGGTGCGTGCCTTTGCCGAGTCGAACCACTACCCGATTATTGACTTCGCAGCCGCAATCGGCGATGAAAACGGATTATTGCCGCGCGACTGTTCGGTTGACCCGGTGCACTTGAACGACAAGGGTTACCAGATCGTTTCCGATGCTGCCCGTCCGGTTTTGCGTGAGGTGTTGGGGGGGGAGTGATAAATCACTTTTTCGCGCTACGTGCGTTTTCCACCTCATGGTGAGCGGAGTCGAACCACAGGCAAGCCTGTTTTTCGCGCTTCGCGCGCCGCCTCTCTATGTCAGTTCCTTTCCAGTGATTTGTGCCGGCTTGACCGTGTCGTCCTGAGCGCAGTCGAAGGACGAGGTTTCGACAAATCACCTTATTCTACGAGTCGTCCTTCAGTTTTTCGCGGAATTCCTTGTACTGCGCCAGATAGTCAGCCAGCCGCTTTTCACGACCGATCGCGCCGGGCTTATAGTAGCTGGTACCGGCCAGTTCCTCCGGGAAATACTCCTGACCGGTTACACCATCTTTGAACTCGTGGGCGTACTGGTACCCGGAGCCGTAGCCAATATCTTTCATCAGAGAAGTCGGCGCGTTACGCAATCCCAGCGGCACCGGCAGGGACCCTTTCTCCACAGCATCGACTCTTGCAGCTTTGAAGGCCGTGTAAACAGAATTGGATTTCGGCGCACAAGCCATGTAGATGACAGCCTGCGCAATGGCCAACTCCCCCTCGGGCGGGCCGAGAAAATGAAAAGCATCACGGGCGTTGAGAGTCAAAGTCAGCGCGTATGGATCAGCCAGGCCGACGTCTTCAGTGGCGAACCGCACCAGTCTTCTGATGATATACATGGGTTCCTCACCGGCTTCGAGCATCCGGGCCAGCCAGTAGAGGGATGCATCGGGATCGCCGCCCCGGATAGTTTTGTGCAGAGCGGATATGAGATTGTAATGTTCCTCGCCGGCTTTATCATAGAGAGCCAGCCCTCGCTGATGCACCTGCTTGAGGTCATCGACTGTGATTGTCTTGCCCGACTCGACAAAGGCTGCTGCCGCTTCCAAAAGTGACAAGCCCCGGCGCGCGTCGCCATCGGCGGCCGCGGCCACAAAATCGAGCCCGTCCTCATCGATCTGCACATTGCCGCCCCCCAGCCCAGACTCTTTGTCGGACAACGCTCTTTCGATCAACTTTCGAATATCGGCTGGGCTGAGCCGTTCAAGAACATAGACCCTCATGCGTGAAAGCAACGCGGAGTTGACTTCGAACGAGGGGTTCTCCGTAGTCGCCCCGATGAGCACGATGTCGCCCGATTCCACATAGGGCAGGAAAGCGTCTTGTTGCGCTTTGTTGAAACGATGGATTTCGTCAATGAAAATATAAGTGCGTCGACCGGACAATTTGAAATAGTTGCCCGCTTTGGAGATGACCGCCTTGACCTCTTTGATGCCTGAAGTCACGGCCGAGAACGGCACAAACTGTCCCCGTGTAGTACTGGCGATCAAACGGGCCAGCGTGGTTTTGCCGGAGCCGGGCGGTCCCCACAGAATCAGCGACCCGACCTGGTCGCGCTCGATGGCTTGGCGCAAAGGTGTGCCGACACCGAAAACCCGCGACTGGCCCACAAACTGATCGATAGTCTGCGGGCGCATCCGATCGGCCAGCGGGGAAGCATTGTGCACCGCCTCCTCCGACAGGGGGGAGTCTTTCTCGAAAATATCCATGTGCCCAATATAGGCAGCCCGGCAGCCCGGCTCAATCACAAATTTCTTGCCTCAACGAGCACCCTTCGACTGCGTTCAGGGTGACAGGGTCAAGCCTGCCCATAACTGGGTCTCTTTTGTTTCGTGCTGTGTTGCCGCCGCAAGCTGGTGCCCAACAGAAGCAACTTGTTGCTGGGGGTTGACAAATCGGTTCTGGTCGTTAGCTTGGCGCTCTGATATGGAAACAGAAATTGTCACCAAAGAAGTTGTGTCTTCACCGGAAGCGTTTTTTGCGACGGTAGCAGGCAGGCCCGGATCGGTTTGGCTGGATTCAACCCTGCGCTTTGATGATCGCGGGCACAACTCGTTTGTCGCCGGTGATCCGCAGATTGATGTTGCACTTCATGAGAATCGTGTGCAGGTTCGCAAGTCGGGCGAAGCGGTTCAGGTGCTTCCGGGGCGCGATATTTGGGATGAACTTTCAGGTTTGTGGGAAAGCCGGCAGTACTTTTCGGTTGGGTATATCTCGTATGAAGCAATGTTGCCGTTTGTCGGTGTCACGCCGTCCGTGTACGGTTCGATCCCGTCGGTGCGGTTTCTGTTCTTTGATCGGGCGCAGAAATTCGACCACACCGAAAGCGTCGGTGCCAATAGTATTGATGATGCTGTCGACCAATCCGGCGGCGAGTGTTTAATCCAAACCAGTCGTGCCGACTACATAGAACGCATCCGAGCTATTAAGGACCACATCCGCGAGGGAGACATCTACCAGGCCAATTTCACGACGCGTATCGATGTGAACTCGGACGCCCCTCCCTTCGATGTGTACCGTCGTTTGAGGCGTCTTAACCCGGCTCCATACAGTGCCTACCTGGATTTTGGAGATTATCAGATACTTTCAACATCACCGGAGCGGATGTTTCTAAAAGAGGGCGGGCGTATCAGCACCGGTCCCATCAAAGGGACCATTGCCGCCAGCGATGACCCTATGGCCAACGACTACAGCCGCCGTCGGCTCCTTGAGTCTGACAAGGACCGCGCCGAACTGTTGATGATAGTCGATCTCGAACGTAACGATCTCGGACGTATCGCGCGGACCGGGACGGTGGAAGTCGAACGTCTCTTCAAGACAGAAACCTATTCATCGTTGATTCATCTGGTAAGCGATATCTCAGCCGAACTGCGGAACGATGTCCGGTTGAAAGATATTGTGGCAACTCTCATGCCCGGGGGTTCGATCACCGGGGCACCGAAGAAGCGCGCCGTGGAAATTATTGCCGACATGGAAACTCTGCCGCGGTCGGTATATACCGGCTGCATCGGATACGTGGATGGTGACAAGGCCGATTTCAATATCGCTATCCGAACCATGATTCACGCCGGGGGGCAGTATCAAGTCCATGCCGGTGGTGGTATCGTGGCTGATAGTGATCCCGATTCTGAATATGACGAGATGCTTCTGAAGGCCCGCAATCTGCTCAAGTCGCTTGGTGTGCAGCAGGAGGAAACGGTTTGCTGAAGACTGTTACGACTATCAACGGACGGTTTCACGACCGCGAGGATGCCCGCATCTCGGTCTTTGACAACGCCCTGTTGTATGCCGAGGGGTTGTTCGAGACGCTGCTGGCTGTCGATGATCGTATCATCTTTCTCAAGGAGCACTTGAGCCGTTTGTACCGAGGCGCCAAAGTGATCGGCCTGGACATACCTGTGACGCCCGAGCGTTTGACTGGCTGGATGAAGAAAACAGTGCGCGCTCACCCGGATCGGATTACCAAGTTGCGGCTGACGCTTACCGCCGGTGAAGCGGCCCGCTGGGTCGGACGTCAGGGGAAACCGCAGGTGATCCTGAGCGCCTCGCCGCACACCATGCCTGCACGGCCCTTCCGCATCCAGGTGTCTCGCTTTCGTGTTGATCACAAGTCGGTCTTTCGACGTATCAAGACACTGTCGTATGTGATCCACGCGGCCGCCCTCTTGCAGTCGCGTCGGGCCGGCTGCGATGATGCTCTTCTGCTTAACCAGGACGACAAGGTAGCCGAGGTTACGTCGGCCAATGTGTTTTGGGTAAAGAACGGGCGCATTTTCACGCCACCCATTTCGTCCGGTTGTCTTGAGGGCATTACACGTAAGATCGTGCTGAGAGAAGCCCGCCGGATCGGTCACTCTATCGCCGAGAAGAACTGCTCACTCTTGCAACTGCTTGACTCGGACGAGTTGTTCATCTCCAGTTCGCTGAAACTGGTTGTCGGTGTTTCGTTAGTCAAAGCAGGACGCAAGAGCCACAGGGTAGCAACCGGACCTATCACCGCCGACCTGGCCGAACAGTTCTACCGCTTAGTCGGTGTGAACTGAAAGCGGCCCGTCGCAGGTTGGGTGGCCTGGACGTCCGGGCTTTTGGCAGAGTCTCCTACTGAGTCATTGCGAGGAGTCCCCCGCCGCCAGCGGGGGACGACGCGGCAATCTCATCCGCCGTTACCCTGTGTGCAGTCGAAGGATCGCCTTCCATCTACAATTTGAGATTGCCGCGCCACGCGCTTGGCGTGGCTCGCAATGACGGGACTTGTTCGTTGCGGTGGGTATCTGGCAAAGGTGCTGTCTGGCGACTCGCCTGACGGCCCCCAGGTGGGAGAGAGGTGTCGGGCGGGGTCGCCCAAGACCACTTGAATATCTGCTTGTTAGTTTCACAAGGCGCGAAGCGCAAGAAGTGATTTATCACACACCAGGTTTTTGTTTGACTGATCTTGAGGAGGACATCTATCTTTCAACGATTAGAAACCGCGATAAACAAAGGTCGTGCTATGAATAGAACTATCCGATCCCTGCTGATCTGCCTTCTAATGCTGAACGCCGCTCCGACGGTGGTCTCAGCGCAACAAGTGATCAATGACGCCCAAACCAGCCTCTACGATGTGCCGCCGCGCTGGCTGGTGGACATGCCGACGGCGGGCACGCTACCCCGCGCCTACTACTCAGCCGGCTTTCGTTTCTATCCCAACGGCGGCTGCCTGGCTTACACTAATATCGGCCTGTCCAATCGACTCACGCTCGGTATCTCCTATGGGGCCGAAAACATTCTGTCCAATCGCGATCCCAATTGGAATCCGCAGATCCAGTTCAATGTCAAGTTTCGTGTCGTTGATGAGATCGAGGTTTTCCCGGCCGTGACCTTCGGCTTTTGCTCGCAGGGTTTTGGCGCCTGGATAAGCGATAGCTCTCTGGATCGCTACACTTTCAAGTCACGCGGTTTCTACGCTGTGGTCAGTCGAAGCTTCTATTTTTACAATTGGACATCCGGTTGGCATGCCGGGGTCAACTATTCGCTGGAAAACGAGGGGGATGACGAAACCGATCCCAACGTCTTCGTCGGTTTCGATGCCACGTTCCAGTACAACCTGGCTGTCGTAGCCGAATTCGATGCTGCTCTAGATGACAATAAATCCAAACTACCCAACGGTAGTACCAACCCGTATTCCGGCAAGGGGAGAGGTTATCTCAACACAGGGATCAAGTGGTTGGTGACCGAGAATCTGGAACTGGAGTTTCTTTTGAAAGACCTCCTGATTAATCGCCGCGATTCAGACACTTTCACACGTTCGTTTCGCCTGACGTATCTAGAGCGGTTTTAGGGGGGCATACTTCATCCTTCGACTCCGCTCAGGATGAGGTGGTGGGCTCAGGGTGAGGTGATAGATCACTCTTTCGCGCTACGCGCGTCCGATGCTGTCCTGCCGGACTTGATCCGGCATACTTCCTTCGAGTCGAGTACTGGATTCCGGGTCAAAGCCCGGAACGACAGACAATAAAGGCGGGTCCGCGCCACGGCGTGCAGGCGAAGACGGACCCACCCTACCGGGCATTACTCAGGACGAAATTGAGGGAATCTCAGAAAATGTGATTGACTTGTCCACAATATGAGGCATGTTAGGACAAAGTCAGAGGAGAACATGCAAACATCACCATTCCTAAAACAGGTCGCGCGTGAGTTGAAAAAATACGAGTCCCGCAAGTACCGTATCAACGCCCAGCGCTTCTTCAAGGAAAAACTGGATCAACCCTGGATGCTCAAAGGACCGGTCTTCAAACAGTTGTCCAACGACATCTGGGAAACGATCAAGAAGAAGTCCAAGAAAGATATCTTCGGTCATTGCGAAGAACTGCTGTCCTCCGATCTCGAAGCACGCATAGGGTTGGCTTTCGACTTTGCCTTTCGGTGCCGCAAGGACTTTACGAAATCGGACTTCGCACGGTTCGAACGATGGGCCAAGAAACATCTTGTCAACTGGGGCACGGTCGACAATCTATGCTGTCGCGCCTTGGGGCACTTGATTCTGATGTACCCGGAATTGATTCCACGCACCAAGAAGTGGGCGAAATCAAAAAACATGTGGATGCGTCGCGCCTCGGCCGTCTGTCTGATTGTGTCGCTCAGAAAGAAGCAGGCATTGTCGGACGCTTTCGAAGTCGCCGACACACTCATGATGGACGAGGAAGACCTGGTGCAAAAGGGGTACGGTTGGATGCTGAAAGAAGCCACGCACGAGTTCCGGGATGAAGTCTATAACTACGTCTTGAAACATCGCGCCGTCATGCCGCGCACGGCTTTGCGCTATGCTATTGAGAAGCTACCCCCGGCCATGCGTAAAGAAGCGATGAAGAAATAGCTGACTACCCTTCGACTGCGCTCAGGGTGACAGGCAAGCCTGTCTCTCGCGCTACGCGCACCCCCCAGACGCCTGTCTGGGTCTACAGCCCCTGCTGGCGCCAGCGTGTAAGCACAAGCTCGGTAAACTCGCCGACCGTCTTGATTACTTTCTCGCGGTACTGCCGGGATTTCTCGGCATCGTATTCAGGCGCACCGACGCCATCTTTGTATAGCAGTATCGTGCCGGGAACAGGGTAGACATCGGCGCCGGGACGGAAGTACCAGGCCTGTTTGGGATCGTATGCATCTTTGTCGACCAGAGTTTCATCGATAGCCTGAACCATGGCGCTTTCATCGGTACCGGCATGGCCGCCGACATGTCCAAAGAACTCTTCGGTCATCTGAGCGCACAACATCCACCAATGAATGACACAGACATTCACGGTATAGTCACGATGGCAATCGTGCGCGACTGTTTTGAGCACGTTGTTGTTGCCGCCGTGACCGTTCATCACAATCACGTTCTTGAATCCGGCTTGCTTGAACGATCCGATGATCTCAGTAACGGCGTTGGCAAAGGTTTCCGGTTTCAAGGTGATACAACCTGCATAACGCTGCAGGGACTTGGTGATTCCGAAGGGCAGCGTGGGTGCGACCAGCGCGTTGACGCGCTCGGCGATCCCTTCGGCAATGTTCTCAGGAATGAAATTGTCGGTGCCCAGACAGTCGGAGCCGTGCGCCTCAACAGTGCCCACTGGTAGTATGACGGTGTCGATTTTGCGGGGAACGAGTTCCGAGACTTTCAGCCAACTCAATCGCTGTAGCTTGAGTTCCACCTATTCTCCCAGCTTGGCCAGCAGTCTTTCCATGACCTTCTCGGTTTCGATGGCCGTGGATTCGTCTCCCTCGTAGCGGTATTGGTTGATGTCGCGAACCATCATTTCAAGTTCATCGGTGGTCTCTACTGCGTACCAAATCTCCTGCTCGGACCAGGCCAGACCCTTGGCCGTCAGAGCTTCGACCACTTCCGAATAAATCGAGGGTGACTTCCAGTCGAAATCACTCAGCTGGATTCTCGCGCCGCCGGACATGCCTATGATATAGTAGCGTCCTTCGGGGGTGGGACCGAAAACGGCATCCGACGTTTCAAGCTTTCGCAGCGCGGCTTTGAGCATGCTGGCTCTAATCGTCGGCGTGCGACTACCGACTAACAAGACGTTATCGTAGCCTGAAGCGAAACAGTCTGCGAACAGTTTTTCCGCTCGGATGCCCCAGCGTTCCTTTTCCTGTTCAAACAGGTTAAACCGTTTCTTGAACGCTTCGGCTTTCTGATTTGTCAGTTTCTTCTGGAGGTAGTCGTGTATGATCTGGACGAATCGTTTGCGGTCCGTGTCGTCGATGTAGTACAGTCGTGTATCGGCCGTCTCAATATCCAGGGCGTGCGTGATGGTATCGGAGATGAACGCCTGATGTAGAAATCGCAGGTCGTCCCCCTGTATGGAACCGAGGTCCATGCTGGACCCATCTTCAAAAGGCTCCTGGATGCAGACGGCGATTACACTTGAGTTTTTCTTCTGTCTTGGCATTGTTTGTAAACCTGCTATTTTTTAATCGGCGGGAATATAAAGTTGGTCAAGCTCCGAGTCAATAACTCGTCCGCAAAAAAAACAAGTGTATAAGGTAAAAAATCAGGGCAGAAGTCACTTCACTTGCTGCATCCGAGCGACCATGTCCTCCGGAGAGATGACGCCTTGTCGAATCATCTGTGTGGCGCCCTCAGAGTCCAACAGCAGCGTGGTGGGCAGAGAGTATATTTTCAAGCCGAAACGGTCCATGAAGTTCCTGGTTATCTCAGAGTCGGCCTTTTCAAGCTGCACGCGAATCGGCACAAAACGATCGGCCTCTTTGATAACGTCGGGATGACTGAATGTTTTCTTCTCCAGAACACGACAGTTGGCGCACCAGGTTGCCCAGGTGTCGATAAAGACCGGCCGGCCCTCGGCTCTGGCCTGAGCGAGCCCTTTGTCCAGGTCGGTGAGCCAATCGATCCCGTGCTCTTGTTGCTGTGAGGTTCCGGCTCCAACGGCCGGCAGCCACCGGGAGGCCGGCGGCAGGATTAGTCCTTCCAGCAGAATCGTCCCGATGAGCAAGTAGGCACCTATGAGCAGCGAGATTAGACCCAGGTACTTTTTGAGGCGAGCGAACCCGCCGGCTTCGCCGGTGAGTCGATCCAGTCCACCGCCGAAGACGCCGAAGGCTAACAAAAGCAGGCCGGTCAGAATGGCCATCGTTATCGGCGGTATGATCGTGCGAAGGAAATACAAGGCCATTATCAACAGGACGAAGCCAAAAAACTTTTTGACCTGGTCCATCCATTCGCCCGCTCTCGGCAGGGAATTGATGGCTGAAGAGAATGTTCCAATGATGATGAACAAGGTTCCCAGTCCCATGGCGAAGACGAACAGCACTATGAAGCCGATTAACGGCGAACCGTGGGTGGCGATATAGAGAAGTATTCCGGCCACAAACGGACCCACACAGGGCGAGACCACCAGAGCAGCGACCGCACCCAACAGTATGGCTCCACCGATTCCACCGCCGCCTTTAGTGGTTCCCAGTTTCTGTCGGAGAAACATCGGTACCTGCAACTCATAGAGGCCGAACATCGAAAGGGAAAACACACAAAAGATCACCGCGATACCGATCACTACCGGTGTGCTGGCCAGCCAGGCGCCGAAGACGCCACCGACCAACGATACAACCAGCCCCATAAGGCCGTAAATAACAGCCATACTACCGACATAGAACAACGACATGATAAAGCCTCGACCCAACGAACGCTGCTGGCCGGCAAAGATGCTGACCGTGATCGGAATCATCGGATAGGTGCAGGGCGAGAACGACAACAACAAACCCGTCACAAAAGCCAAACCGAGCGCCAGGAAGTAACCCCAAAGGCCATATTTGTCGACCAACTGTTGCAGCTCGTTGGTCTCGCCGCCGTTGGGGGGTTGGTTCGAAGCCGTCTGAGCTTCACTGTTATCGAAAAAATCGGTGTGTGTGAGCGTACCCAATTGGCCAACGTTGATTGTCAGCATCGACTCAATTGTTTCCGGCGGCCGACAGGTCGAATCATCGCAGGCCTGATAGTTCAATGCGACCGGTAGTGAATACACGCCGTCGGCAACATCTGCCGCCACCGTGACGGAGAAAAGAAAAACCGCCCGATCCGAGTAAACGGAAATCTGTTCATCCAAAAAGGCCACATCGTGCCCCTCGGGAAAGTCGATGTCGGACAGCTGAAAGCCCGGGGGTGGTTCAAAAGAAAGTTGGGCGGCAATAAGCCAGTCTTGGTAGGGATGAGCAGAGTTGATATGCCAGCCCGGTATCATCTGGGCAATCAGGGCGGCCCTGTATGATTCGCCTGCTTCCACACTGCTGTAGGACAGGGCGGTCGAGACATTCACCAGCGGTTCATCGAAGTCTGTCGGTGGACCGCCAAAATCTATTTCGGCCAAAACAACGTTTGCGAACCAACCAAGGATCAAAAAGGTCAGGACAGCCGTAGCCAGACGATGGCGTGGTCGCCCAAGAGCGTCTTTCATGAATCGTTTTTCCAGATTGCCGTACCCCCGAGGGTGTCAGGTCGTTCCATGTTCACACTGTATCCGAGTCTGTCTGCCCGGACATCAATTCCAATTTGTCGGTGATGAATACCACTGATGCTTGTAGCCGGCCTCTCAAATATGGGCCGGTGGGTTTTGCACGGTCGTTCAAGAATAATCCTGGCTTTTCTGAGTTTGTTGGGCCATGATCTCATTCTTTAACATACTGAGTAGTTTTTGACTGTCAATCTTGTCTACGATTTTTGAGGCGATTTTTTCAGCCAGCAGATCAACGAATTCCCGCTTGAACAGATTGATCCGGTCGGGTGTAATCTTTTCCAGAGAATCTTCCCAACCTCGGTCGTCCGATGGTCGCTTGCCGCCGGTTTTGTCGGACTCTACCGCAATGCTCTCAGGTTCTGAGTCATGAATCTTGTCTACTTCCTTTTTGAACTCATCAATGAACTTTACGACACTTTCACCAGCGGCGGGCGGGCCGGGCGGCGGTGTGATGGGGTCGACAAACGAGGCCGGGTCTGTAACCGACAGCCCCTGCGATGCCGACGCATCATCCGACTCTTTAGAACCAGGCGGCGCCTGAGCCTCACGTTGCATCTCATTGATAAACCAGTCGTAATCATGGTTGGCATCGGCGGCCGGGCCGGGGAGATTCTCGGGGTTGGACATGCCGTATTGATCCGACTCGCTCAGAATATCCAGTTTACCAGATGCATTCAGGGGTG